>Ga0302271_10001119_pt1 | contig 26212 bp, 30 predicted proteins | sample III_Bog_N1_1_FD_198767 | JGI IMG/M metagenome (GOLD analysis project Ga0302271, IMG submission 198767) | Peat permafrost microbial communities from Stordalen Mire near Abisko, Sweden - III_Bog_N1_1 | ecosystem: Environmental > Terrestrial > Soil > Wetlands > Peat | place: Sweden: Abisko... | reverse complement strand
GTCAACAATGTTTCTTGTTCTTGTAGCAAGTCTAGTTTTGAAATAATACCTTGGTTATATTTGTTGCTTGAATGATGATAATCTTCTTTTTGCATATTATATGAGTCTAGATTGTTTTCGTATCTTTCATTGTCAAGTTTAAGCGTACTTAAAGCATCATTTACTTCCTGAATTGCTGTTAAATTTGTTTTATAATAGCTCTGTAAAATTTGTTCATACTGATTTTTCTTTATTCTCAAGTTTGCTGTATTTCTTCCACCTGTAAATAATGGCAACATCGCAGCTCCTGCTAATATTGCTACGGCATTTTCCCAATTTAATGAGCTAGCTGCATTAGTTGATAAAAAAGCAACCAATCCAAGTATGTTTATCTTGGGTAAAAATTCTTTTTTTGCGACTCTAACATCAATTCCTGCTTTTTGGATGTTTAGCTCTGCTGCCATATAATCAGGTCGTTGAGTTATTATTTCAGAAGGAATTTCATCAGGGATTTGTTTGCATTTTGGGAGTTCTTCATACGAAACACGTTTTAGTTCATTTATATTATTAGGACTTTCTCCAATTAATACAGCTAGGGAGGTTAATAACTTTTCTCTAGATTTTTTCAAATCGGTTAAATCTACTACGGTCAAAACATAGGACTTTTTTGCACGAACTTCATCGGCTGTTGAGGCCATTCCCTGAGAATTTGACAACTTTGTCAGTTCATAAATTTCTTTTCTTTCTTTCATAATTTTTTCTTGTAATTCAATCAATTTATCGGCTTTAATTATATTGAAATAAGTTGCCCCAACTTGTGATGCAATTGAAATGTAGACTGCTTTTTCATCAAATTTTGAAGCCTCATAAGTTTTTTGGGCAGATTTAGTTTTATCATGATTTTTTAAAAATATATCAGCTTCATAACTCACTAACATTGGAACCGCAAATTCCCCGTCTGAGGATGTCAACCCAGTATTTTTAAGTAGCAATGGTGCGACTCCGATTGATGCAGAAGGTAACTCCTTGGAAAATTGTATTTTTACGTTTTGTCTTGCTTCTTCAACTTTTAGCGTCGCAATTTTTAAATCTTGATTTTCATTAATTGCCTTAATAATATATTCGTCTAAATATTCGTCATTATAGCTTTTCCACCAATCCAGATTGACATTTTGGAACTTATAATCATTCACTTGTGCCTGTATTACATTCTTTTTTAAAAATGATGCATAAGCTAAACTTGGTACATAATTCATTGTAAGCATGCTAATTATTAATGTTATAGACAAAAGTTTTCTTTTATTCATATAAATACCTCAATCTCTACCATGATATTGTATTTTCTCAAGTGGTAACTTGATAGATTTACTCACTTGCAATTTTATATTTGATATGATAACATAATATTGTTGCAATTACAACATATTGAATTTGGAAATGTATGTATTTGGAATTCATAAGAAAAGGAGAAACATGAAAGAAAATTCTAAGCACTATATAGACGGTTTAAATTACTTAATGGAACAGACAGTAATATATATAAAAGAAAAAGGCGAACAATTTTTTAAAGAGCTTAATTTGGGTATAACGTTGGAGCAACTAATCGCAATGGACACTATTTCTGCAAATGTTGGCATCTGCCAAACTGACTTATCAAGATTGATGCTAAAAGAACGTTCTTCTACAAGTAGAATATTGAATTCTCTTGAAAAGTTAGAATTTGTGGAAAGGAAAACAGCTACAAAAAATAGACGTTTAGTTAATGAATTATATATAACCGCTCAAGGTGAGGATTTTCTCTCAAAAAACGGGGAAAAACTAAAGAAAACATTCGAAAATGTATTTGACGATATGACTGAGGATGAGTTTGAATCCATAAGAAGAGGAATATTGAAAATGAAAGAGTGCGTAAGCAAATTTACAGTAATTCCTTTGTAATTGAAAAATCAAAGCATAGCAAGATAAGAGGACGAATAAATGAAAAAATACATCTTAAAATTAAAAAAAATATTTTTAATGTCAATTATAATAATTATTGCAGCAATTACTGTATATGGTTATGTATTAAATTCTCAGAAGTATGAAACTACCGATAATTCGTATATTGAAACTTTACCTGTAAAAGTTTCACCAAAAGTTTCTGGTCAGGTTGTTGCGATATATGTTAAAGATAATCAAAAAATAAAAAAAGGTGATTTGGTCGCAAAAATTGATCCGAGTGATTACAAATTGAAGTTGGCACAGGTGTCAGCCCAATATGACTCAACTCTTTTAAAACAAAAGAGTGCGAGATCTACTCTTAATGCTGCAAATTCTCAAATTGAACTTGCAAAGAAAAATTTGGAAAGATATTCAGTATTGTATAAAGCTGGCTCTGTTTCAAAATTAGACTATGATAAAGCGAAAAACGAATATGAAAACTCAAAATCCAGCATTGCTCAAGCACAGCAGGGTTTATTATCACAAGGTAAAAACAATGTTGCAGACGCTGATTTAAGACAGCTTGATGTATTGAAAGAACAGGCTGAATTATCACTTAATTATACAAACGTTTATGCTCCACAGTCAGGTACTGTTACGAATAAAACTGTTGCCTCAGGGGCTTTTGTTACAACCGGACAACCTTTATTTACAATTGTTCCTCATGATATTTGGGTTATAGCTAATTTTAAAGAAAATCAATTACGATATATGAAAATTGGACAAAGTGTAGAAATTAAGATTGATACATACCCAGATAAAATATTTAAAGGTAAAGTTGATAGTATCCAAAGAATTTCAGGTGCAAAATCGAGTTTATTTCCTCCCGAAAACGCGGTAGGTAGTTTTGTTAAGATTGTTCAAAGAGTACCTGTTAAAATTGTATTTACTGAAAAAATAGACCCAAATATATATACTATTGTTGCAGGAATGTCTGTTGAACCCAAAGTAAGAGTTAAAAAATAATGTCTGAAAATACAAATATACAAACAGGCGAAGATTGGAAACCTTCTCATAGTCCATGGCTAGTTACCGCAGCGATAATGATTGGTACTTTTATTTCTGTACTTGATTCAACTGTCGCAAATGTTGCCTTGCCTCATATGGCAGGAACCTTTTCTGCTACAAATGAGGAAGCATTATGGATTGTAACAAGCTATTTAATTGCAAGTGGTATAATTTTACCGTCAGTAGCTTGGTTTAGTAAAATATTTGGCAGAAAAAATTATTATATTGGGTGTATTGCTATCTTTACAATTGCATCAGTATTATGCGGATTATCAAAATCTCTCGACCAGATGCTTTTAGCAAGAATCATACAAGGTATAGGCGGAGGAGCATTAATGCCGATTGCTCAGGCAATTCTGTTGGAGTCATTTCCAAGGGAAAAGAGGGGATTGGCGATGTCTGTGTTTGGGCTGGGCGTTCTTGTAGCTCCAATTGTCGGTCCGTTAATTGGTGGATGGATAACTGATTCTTTTGCATGGCAATGGATCTTCTTTATTAATGTCCCTTTTGGAATCTTGGCTATTATATTGTCTAAGATATACATTGAAGACCCTCCATATGCAAAAAAACAAGGTTTTCAAAAAATCGATTATGTTGGTTTTACATTTTTAATATTATGGCTAACAACTCAACAGACAGTACTGGATAAAGGACAAAATGTTGATTGGTTCAGCTCACCTCTTATCTGTACTCTAACAGGAATTACAATTTTTTCTATTATGGGCTTCTTTATTTCACAAATAAAAAATAAGGAATCAATTGTTGATTTATCTGTTTTTAAAGACAGAAATTTTGCTATTGGGACTGCAGTAATGGTAGTAGTAATGGGGGTTATGTATGCTTCTATTGCGATAATGCCATTGTTTTTACAAACGCTTTTGGGTTATAGTGCTTTTTTAAGTGGTTATGCGGTAATGCCAAGAGGCATTGGGTGTATAATCGGAATTGTTATTATTGGAATATTTTCTGGCAAAATTGATGACAGACTTTTTATTGTATTAGGGCTTATAGCTTTAGGAGTTTCTTCAATTATGTTTGGCTTTTTAAGCTTAGATATCGCAATGATAAATATTGTTATTCCTAATTTAATATGCGGTTTTGCAATGGGAATTTCAATGACAGCATTGACAACAGTTTCTATAAATACAATTAAAAATTCCCAAATGACAAATGCCACTGGGCTTCAAAGTTTACTAAAAGAGACAGGAGGAGCCATTGGAACTTCTGTCGTTTCTACTATACTTGTAAGGTTTTCACAAATGCATCAAATGAATATGGTTGGAAATTTGAATGATTTAAACCCTGTATTTGCAGAAAGAGTTGCAACTTATACAGCGGCTTTTGCACAAAATATGCATATCTCAGAAGCTGCATTAAAAGCAAATTATGTAATGTATGCTGAATTGGTAAAGCAATCAACACTATGGGGATATATGGACGCATTTAGAATATTTGGATTAATCGCGCTTTTAATAATACCTATTGTATTTTTAATCAAAAAACCAAAAATAAAAGAAGAAGAAACAATTATTTTGAATTAAATTTTGTTAATTTAATCTGAAGTATGTAAAAATCAGAGACTTCCAACCAGTATACTAATTATTTGATTTTAGAGTACTCTGATGTATCGCAAATTAAGTGCTTAAAAGATTATTTTAGTAATTTGTCTTAAATATACTAGTCTTTTATTTCATATTCGTGTGTTGATTTCGGCTGGTCTTTATTATCAGGGTCAAAATTCAGTATGTCATCATTTGATGGCTGGTTACTTTTGTAGGCCGCATAAATTATTCCAATAAATACTAATAATCCTATAATTCTCATAAAATTTTTAACTCCATAAGGTTTAAAGAATAGATAATATTATAATAGCATTTTATGCAAAAAATACTAGAGGGTTATGGCTAAATTATTTGAATTATTTTATAGCTTCAAAATATTTTTCGCCCCAAGCATTCATTGACTCCAGTACCGGGATAATAGTTTTCCCAATCTCTGTTAAAGAATATTCAACTTTAGGAGGTACAACTGGATAAACTTTTCTCGTAATCAGTTTGTCCGCCTCTAGTTGTTTCAGTTGTTGAATAAGCATTTTAGGCGTAACATTCAATATCATTTTTTGTAGTTCATTAAACCTCATTACCTTATTGCAGTATAGATGCCATAGAATAATAGTCTTATATTTCCCGCCTATTAATCCTAAAGTAACACTTAGTGGGCATTTGTAATTTGCTGTCTTATCTTTCATTGTTTTTCCTCTTCGCTATCTTTTTGTATAGTATTATACCATAAAGTAAATACTTGAAAAATATATACTTAATTTTATAATAAAATAAAAGGAGAATTATTTTATGACAGTAATAGCAATTAATGGAAGCCCTCGAAAAAAGGGTAATACGGCAGAATTATTAAATAAAGTGCTTGAAGGAGCTGCATCTAAAGGTGTTCAGACAGAAATGATTAACCTGTATGATCTTAATTATAAAGGTTGTGTTAGTTGTTTTGCGTGTAAATTGAAAGATGGAAAAAGTTACGGGAAATGTGCATATAAAGATGAACTTACCCCCATTTTGGCAAAAATTAAAGATGCAGATGCTGTGGTACTGGGTTCTCCTTTATACTTTGGTGATTTGACTGGAGAAATGCGTTCTTTTATGGAACGTATGGTCTATCCTTATATTGTGTATGATGAAAATTATTCTTCTTTATTTGGAAGAAAAATGCCAATTGGATTGGTCTATACAATGAATGTTGATGAAAATCGTTTGAATCAAATGGGATTCAAATATAATTTTAATCTTATTGAAATGTTTATGAAAAAAGCTTTTGTTGAAGTAGAAACATTATTATCAACTGATACCTATCAATTTAATGACTATTCTAGATATGTTTGTACGGCTTTTGATGGCGAAGCTAAAAAACGAAGGAAAATAGAGCAATTTCCAAAAGATTGTGAAAATGCTTTTAACATGGGGGTCAAACTAGTCAGTAAATAGTGTGAAATTGCATTTTTAAACTCTATTTTTTGAGTAGTGATTATGCTTATTTAGTGTTAAAGTCTTAATGTTTTTTTAAATTCAATGCCTGATTTAGTTTTATATTAGCTAGTTCTATTGCTGCTCGCACGGCTGGTGTGTCAGCAAGTGGATTTAGCATAGCACAATCATGGACAGTTCCTAATAATCTGATTGCAGTTGTTTTAACGCCTGCCTCGATTAATTTATGAGCATAAGCCTCTCCTTCATCACGCAATACATCACATTCATTTGTTATTACAAGTGTAGGTGGTAATCCTTTTAATTGCGCAATTGATGCCTTAAGGGGCGAAGCCATATATTCGTTACGAGTATTTTCATCAGGTAAATATGCACTCCAAAACCATTTCATGGATTCTTTAGAAAGCCAATATCCATTTGCAAATTCATTATAAGACTTTGTCTCAAAATTAGCATCAGTAACGGGATAAAACAAAACTTGATAATCAATCTTTGGTCCCTTACGCTCTTTAGCTAGAATCACTACAACTGTTGCCATATTGCCTCCAACGCTATCTCCCATTACTGCAAGTTTAGAAGAATTAATATTGAAAGAATCCCCATTTTCTGAAATATATTTTGTTGCAGCATATGCTTCTTCAATTGCGATTGGATATTGGGATTCTGGTGATCTCCCATAGTTTACAAATACGACCGCTACTTGTGCCCCATTTGAAATTTCTCGAACGAGACGATCATAAATACTTTTATCACCTAATATCCAGCCTCCACCGTGGAAGTACATTACAGTTGGCAATTTTGAGTTATTTCCTTTGGGTTTTATTATCCTAATACTTGTTTCATTTTTTGGCCCTACAGGAATTATAATATCCTCTATGTCTGCCTGTAGTTTAGGAACATTTATATCTTGCACTTTTGTCAAAACATTTCTCGCATCCTCTTTTGATAAGTCATATATTGGCGAACCTTCTGAAGAATTAATGTTATCAAGAAACTTTTGCGTAGTCGCTTCTATTATATTTTTTCGTGGTGAAAATTCGTTCATTTTTTCTCCTTTTCCTTAATTTGATTTTAGGTTATAGCAAAGGGAAGTTTTTAAAAATAGCCAAAACGGTTAAAGTTTCAAGTATCTTTACATAGCATAATTAGGGATTAATAAATTTTCGTGTAGGTTAAGATTAATACTATAAAATTAAATTGGAGAATATATATGATAAATAAAATGTCTATTGGTTTCCTTATTTTTGCAGTTATATTGTCATCAAATGTTGTAGTTGCTAGTCATAACTTTCAACAGGGTGTGCAAACAATAAAGCAAGGTGGTCAACAAATTCAGCAAGGTTTGCAGGATGATAAGCAGCAATATCAAGATGATTTAGAACAGAAAAAACAAAACTATCAGAACCAAGGACAAAACTGGTGGAAAAACCAACAGCAACAGAATGAGCAAAATCAACAAAATTGGCAGAATTGGTGGAAAAACAGACCCAAACAAAATTAAAAAATCAATTACTCTTTTCTGAATTTTGCTTGTCCTTATTGTCTTAAGTCTTAATGTCTAATTTTTCTGCAATTTGAAGAATTAGTTTATTTTGTTGCTCTAATACTTTATTTATTTGTTCGATATTGTTATCCTCTATTTTATCAGTTTTTGGTTTTTTGTCCGATGCTTTTTGAAGTTTTTCTTCTGTTTTGGTTGCAATCAAAACGATAATGGTTAATATAAACCCTGAATAATTTGTTACTGTGGAACTGAACAAAAACGGATAAGGGTCAATTTTAGTGACTGACCCAAATATTAACCACGAAATGATAATAAAGATGACTATTTTTAATGCTTTAATTGTACTTATTGCATCTGTTATTTTTGTAATCATTTTGTCTGTAAATAATTTCATTAATTTCGCTCACATCCGATTTTGACCACTTGTGTAGTATCTCATACTAAGAGACCACTATATAAGTTGTTTCATAGGATTTATTTATAGTCTATTTCTGCCAATCCCAAGTAATCTTATAATCAATAAAATAATAGCAATAATAATTAATATATGTATAAGACCGCCTGCAACGTGAAAAGAAAATCCGCCAATCCAAGCGATTAAAAGTACGATTATTATTATATCAAGTATTCCCATAGTTAAACCTCCTGGGTATTTCTTTACTGGTTCTTGAAATAGAGTAAGTGATTTTGAAATAAAATACATTAAGCAAGTAGGCAATTCCCTATATAGCATTTTATAGTCCGAGTGCAATACATTATCAAGATATAGTAATGATGATAAAAGAGGACGGGTAATGAGTTTGTATACAATGGCCTTTATGGGAACAACTTCTATTGGAAGTTTGTTCGGTGGGGTAATTGCACATAAAATAGTGGTTCCACATACATTTTTATTAACTGGTCTGATTATGATAATTGCTGCTTTTGTTTTTAGCTCAAAATTAAAATATTTCAATATAAACGATAGTAGGTTGACATAAGTAATGGAGTAATAAATACTTCATTGTAAGTTAAAATAATGAGAAACAAAGACGATTATTGCTAATGAAGTATAACTCTATTGAAAGGAAAATTAAAATGGAAAATCGTGAAATTTTTTTAGAAAAAATAGAAGCTCAAAAAAAAGAGTGGGAAGCAAATTTAAAATATTTACAATCAAAAGCTGCTAACTTAGATGTAGATGCCCATATTGAATATGAAAAACATATTAATAATCTTAAAGAAAATTTAAAAAAAGCAGAAAGACATTCTAATGAATTTAGAGAGACAAGTGTCGATTCCTGGCATAACTTAGGAGATGATATCACAATTGCTTGGAATGATTTAGTTACAAATATTGATAACGCTATTTTAAGTTTGAAAAAGTAAATTTAGGTTTTTGAACTGCCTTTTGCAAAATATTCCCTGCTAATTTCCGTAAATTTAACACGAAATTTGCGGGGAATATTGTATTATTGTTATGCAAAAATTATAGAAAAATGCAGTATTACTTGACTTTTAACCTTGCATAAAATTGGTACAAAAACACAGGCTCCTTGTGAAACCTGTGTTTAAATATTCTTTAATATAGAACCTATTTAATATTTCTTTTGTCCTTTATTCAAAGGCACTTCTTTTTGGGTTCTTTTAGTTTTTGTAGTTACGGTGACTTTTTTCTCTATTAAGTTCTTTTTTGTTTTACCAGTTAAAGTTTTTTTGGTGTGCGGAACTGTTTTGGTATAAGTATTTGTTGTTTTTGATGTTATAGCCTGAGCAGGAACCTGTACAAGCATCACTGATGCAACAGCAAGCACTGATAATCCATAAATAAAAGTTTTTTTCATTTTAATCTCCTTTTGGGTTTTTTATAATTAATGTAGTGTTACATTTATAATTAAAATATGAATATAAATAATATTCATTGCCTGATTGGACAACAATATTATTTATTTAGATTATTCTTTTACTTTTGGTTTTAGTTTTTTCCCGACTTTAGTTATTATCGGTTTTATTTTTTCTACACTTTTTTTACCTGCTTCACCTATTTTATCAAGGATTACACTTTTTTTGAGATGTATTTTTGTGTTTTCATCTTTGGGGGTAATTTTGATGTCATAGGTGTTTTTTATTGCCTTAATCAAGATTGTTGCAGCAAAGACTGATGTCAGGATAGCTAGTATTGGATAGATAATAATTTTTTTCATTTTAATCTCCTAAGTTGTTATCTTACTCATTAAAGTATGATTATAAGTAATCGTCATCCCCTGTTGTGCCACAATTTATGTAGTATTTAATTTAATTTCAGAGGAATATTATGCTCTTTTTTATACCCTCTAGTGCAATGCTTTTCCTTCCCCAATTCATTATGATTAAATTGTAGAATTAATTATATGGAGATTTAACTATGGGAATACTTGATATAATAATAATTATCTTAGTAATAGGTTGGCTCGGAGGATTTTCTTTCCATTTTGGAGGTAGATTTATCCATTTATTGTTAGTCATCGCGCTTGTTTTATTGATTTTAAGATTAATTGGTATTTGATGGCAAATATGTGTATAGTATTTAAAAAGCAAGAATGAACTAGCTAAAATGCTAACTTATTTTTAACCACATTTGTATTTGACTTGAGTGAATTTTGATTAATTACAAGATTTTGTTTGGATTGTTAATTAAAGATATTTGCCAAATCCATCTTTAATGATTTTATCAATTTCGTCTTGAGATAGTTTTTTAAATCTGTCTTGTGTGGCCCCACATACAGGACAGACCCAATCTTTGGGCAAATTTTCAAATGGCGTCCATGGAGCTACACCATTACTAGGGTCACCTTTTTCTGGGTCATATACGTAGGCACTTTCTGTACAAATATACTTATCCATCTTAATTCTACCTTTTCTTTATCTTTAAGTGATTTAATTTTCATATGATTTTATAAACAAAAGATTATGTGAATTGCCTGAGGGGTAAATATAATTATTGGATGTGATACGTGAGACTAATCTTAGTAAAATACTCACTTGCTTTTCTCTGGACTTCAAAGCGTGCGAGAAAAATTCTTAATTTTCTCGCACGTCCAAAAGTGGATTTTAAAAATTGCATTCTAAACAAGTACCTATAATTTGTGTTTTTGATAGCAAATATAAGCTGATATTGAAGATACTATCGCACTCAAACCTACAATTATGTAAACGAGTCTTGTTAAGTGGGTCATTTCTCCGAAAATATGAGCTACAAGATCATAATTAAACAATCCGACTAAGCCCCAATTTAAAGCACCAACTATAACTAAAATGAATGATGTAATTTTTATAAATTTCAACATATGTAATCTCCCTTAAATGTTACTCTTATATTAATTCCTCATAAAGCTTTATTTTCATTGGCTATTTTGATAGTATTTTAAGTTAAATAATTAGACAAAAGTTTAATTAAGTTCGTGAGGTGGGCCTGTAGTCTGCCCAGCAAAAGGTTCTTACTACTAGTAAACTTAGCAAAGTTATAACTGTAGTCCCTTATTTGAACTACTATGCATAAGCTTGGGTATCTTTATAAGCATTTTCAGAAAGCAAACATTTCCCATTTGAAAAAATATGAGATGAACAAGGTGGGATGTTCATCTCATAATTATTATATTTTAAGATAAAATCATTTTCGCTTATATTAATAGCACAAACTATTGTTTGTCCATCCAATTCTCTCACAAAAGAGAAGAATTCATTTGTAAGCTCTAATTGACTGTAGTTCCCATATTTTAATGCTAGGTTTTCTGTCCTTATTTTGCTCAATGCCTCAATATGATTAGTTAAATCATTTTCATAAGGTGAATCTAAATATGGGCGTAAAATTTTATCTCCTTGCTTTTTGTCTCCATCAATTCCCCATTCACTCCCATAATATACACTTGGAATACCAGGCATTGAGAATAAAAGCGTGTAAATTGATTTCAGTAACTTCTTATTTTCTAAGATACTAGAAATTCTAGACACATCATGATTGTCTAAAAAAGAATACAAATGTTTGCCTTTATAAATTGACTGGCTTGTATCCGCAAATTGGCGTCCTAGGGAATGAGCTATTTCAAACATATTCCTTGAATTGTAGCTTGAAAATAATCCCTTATAACATTCGTAATTAGTTACGGAGTCAAGCATTTCATCATTCATCCATTGATTATAATCACCGTGTAAAGTTTCTCCAATTAACCAAAAATCGCTTTTTAAATTTTTACAAAAGCTTCTTAATTCTTTCAAAAAATCCTTGTCTAAACAATAGGCAACATCCAATCTCAGCCCATCAATGTTATAATCTTCAACCCAAGTTTTTATTGCATGAAATATATGATTTTTCACTTCGGGATTTTTAAGATTTAAACGCACCAAGTCATAACATCCCTCCCAACCATCATAACAAAATCCATCATTATAACAGTTGTTGCAATCCCAGTGAATGTTAAACCAATCACAATATTTTGAATATCCTTTTTGTTCTTTAACGTCCTTAAATGCCCAAAAATTTCTGCCTACATGGTTAAAAACACCATCAAGAACAATTTTTATCCCATTTTGATGCAGTTTTTCTGCAACAATCTTAAAATCCTTATTACTACCAAGTCTTCTGTCTATTTTAAAATAATCTGCTGTATCATACCCGTGTGCTGTTGATTCAAAAATAGGCCCTAAATATAGAGCATTTGCTCCAACTTTTTTAATCTGATTTATCCAATCCCCAATTTTTTCAATCCTATTTTTAGGTTCGCTGTAAAAATCATTTCTATCTTCAGCTCCACAAAATCCTAATGGATATATGTGATAAAAAATACTTTCATTTGCCCACATTGTTTTTCTCCTTTTTATTGTAATACTTTATTCCCTTCTATATACCGTTCGGTATACGAAGGACAAAAAATTTTTATGTAAATATGCCATGCATAAATTGTTTTACTGCTTCTTCTGCTGTTTTCTTTGATAATTCTTCGGTTTTATTGTACCAAAGCCCGATATAAGTATTTATCATTCCTATAAAAGTCCAGCACAAGCGTTTTTCGTGACCTTTCATATTTGGGTGTGCTGTTGATATTTCAATAAATAGCTTGTTAATTATTTCATATTGTTCATTATTCAAATCTTTGACTATTTCGTTAGTTTTGGATGTTGGTGGTGAAAACAAAGCAGAAAGAGCCATACGATAAAATTTATCGTTTTGCATTGCAAAATTAAAATATGAATTAGCCACTTTAATTAAAACCGGATAAACATCTTCCTGATAAGATTGAACTTTTGGAACATAATTAATTTGAGAAAGTAATGAATTCAATTTATCATAATAGCCTTTTAAAAGTTCTTTAAAAACGCCTTCTTTATTACCAAAATAGTAATATAATGTGGGCTTTGTAATCCCAGATTTTTCTGCCAAAACTTGCACTCCGATGGAGTCAAACCCTTGTTCTGAAAACAGGTCCAATGCAATATTTAGAATCTTTTGCTTGTTATTAATATTATCTTCCATAACCGTAGTGTATACCGAACGGTATACACTGTCAAGACTTATTAAAGAAAAACAAATTTTTGCTATGATTCCCAAACAAGTTTTGTGTTTTAACGCAATGTGTAATGACGACGCAGGTATTCATGTCAGATGATATCTTAGTTAAAAGACGTTTTTAAAAATCGTCAAAGCTGTTAAATATAGATTCATCAGGTACTCTTTTGGGGCTAGATTTTTTTTGGTATTTTGTGAAAGCTAGGTATAACAAATTTCTAGGAGAGTCATATGAAAATCATTCATTTTAGTGACATTCACATTGGTTATAAGGACAAAGAATATTCCAATAAATATTCTGTTACGGATGATAGATTTTCTTTAATTATTGATAATCTTCAAATAAAATTGCAAGAATTGAACAAATTAGAACAGAATGAATATGTAATTATTATAACTGGTGATTTAGTCAATCAAGCAGGAGATATAGATGATGATGGTGGTTATCAAAATTATAAAATTTCAAAAGATAAATTTATTAAATTGAACAATAACGGATTTAAAAACATACTTATTATCCCAGGGAATCATGATTATTATAAACCATATTTGTATGCTGACCAGACGTTGGTTCAGGTATTTCAAGATAATTTTTGGGGATTTACTCAAGATCCTGCTTTAACAGAAAATTATCCAAGACTAAATGTTATAAATAATGTAGCATTTATCGGATTAGATTCAATGTCAGCGGAGAGTGGACCAATCAAAAGTTGGGGAGCCGAAGGAGATTTAGGACAATCTCAAAGAGATAGACTTATTGATTTGCTTACCAATAATATTGTGGTTAAAAATTGTACGCATAGAGTAGTTTATTTGCATCATAATCCATTTGAATTGAAGTACTGGCATATATTACAAGATGCCGAAGAATTTAAAGATATATTAAAAAGTTATAATGATACGCACGCTGACAAAAAAATAGATTTATTATTATTTGGACATACTCATAACTCACAAAAATATGATGGAAATTGTGGAATATTAAGATGTTATGAAGCTGGTACTACAACTAGAAAAGAGTATAAACCTGGAATACATAGATTAATAGATATTGAAAACCCTAGTAAGGATATTGATTTAGATTTACACGGAAATTATTTTTAATATACCGGAGTATGTTTATATATAGTCCTTGTCCTACATATTCTTTAGGTATAAATGTTGTAGCCCTTAGACGTCATGGCTTTTCGCAGGAAGACCGAATCATAATAAACGAAGCATTCAAATTATTAATTTCTCCTAAATATAATACATCTCAGGCAATTGAAGAGATTGAGAAAACAATCTCTTCAAATAAATATGTTGAAAATATGATTAATTTTATTCAATCATCCACGCGCGGTGTAAGTTTAAAAAGTAACTTTAACCCCAATAAATAGAGCTGTTGAATTTATTTAATAAATCTTTTAAATATTCTATAAATTTTCTTTCTGATTTTTGTTCTTGGATGACAAAACCAGCTGTATAAAACAGGCAGTACTATCAATGTAAGGAATGTTGATGTTATTAAACCTTCAATAACAACCGTTGCCAAAGGCTTTTGTACTTCAGCACCTGAGCCTGTTGATATAGCCATAGGTAAAACCATAGTATTGCAACTATTGCCGTTGTTAAAACGGGTCTTAATCTTGTTTCTGCTCCTATTCTAATGGTTTCTTTCATAGAATGACCATCTTCTTGGAGTTTATTAAAACAAGAAATAAGCACCAACCCATTTAGGATTGCCACCCCAAATAAAGCAATAAATCCAACAATTGCAGGCACGCTCAGATACATTCCCCTTAACCAAAGTGCGAATATTCCACCAGTAATAGCAAAAGGAACATTTAAAATAACTAGTATTGATTCTTTTACGGATGAGAATGTTGCCATAAGCAAAGTTAATAAAATTATAGGAGTATAGATATGAGTGATAAACCTTGTGAATACTGCCAAGATTTAATTGAAACAAATTGTAGAAAAAGACATATAAGCCTCATAAATATTTGCAAGTGATAGCTTCAAAGTCTTTTAAGCCAGCTATGTATGCTGGATATGAAGAAATAACCTATGAATGCTCTAATTGTGGAGTTCGAATTTTATATAACAATGATAAAAATGATATGATTCATTGGTTTTTAGTTTAAAAAAAATAAGCAAGGCATTATGAAAGATGAAGATTCTAAATATGTGATTTTTTGTCAGGTCAAAAAGTAGGAAATGTGTTATTCACTTTTACCTAAAATATTGCCAAAGTCTGATATGATTTTATATTGTTTTTATTTTAAGTTCTAAAAGGTCTGTAGAACGTGCGAATATCATCTGCTAGAAGTTCGGGTTCTTCCATCGCCGTAAAATGTCCACCGCGTGGCATAGAAGTCCAGCGTGTTATATTCATATTACGCACAGCCCATTCTTTGGGTGGCAACAATATATCAGCTGGGAAAAGTGCAATGCCTGTCGGAACATCTATATGTCCCATCAATGGCAATGAATGTGTATTCTCATAATACATACGTGCGGATGATCCTATGGTATTTGTAACCCAATATATCATTATATTCGTAAGCAATTCATCCTCGCTGAATCTTTTCCGAAGATCACCGTTACAATCGCTCCAGGCACGGAATTTTTCAATAATCCAACCAGCCAAACCGACTGGTGAGTCTGAAAGCCCATACATAAGAGTTTGGGGTTTTGTTGATTGAATTGACATATAGGCTCCCTCCTGGAAAATCCATTCCTGAGCACGCCCTTTGTATTGTAGTTCTTCCTCTGAAAGCTCTGTCTGGGAATGTGAAGTCAGGAGATTTTTGATTATCCCAATGTCAGTCAGGTGAATTCCGAATAGAAGTTTGGGATGGCTTAATGCCAGATATCTTGTAACTCCAGATCCAATATCACCACCTGCAGCCGCGAATCTTTCATAGCCGAGTTTTTCAGTCATTAATTTCGCCCAGAGCTCGGAAACGCGAAAACTGTTCATGCCACTACATTTCGGTTGGCCTGAAAAGCCAAACCCAGGTAGTGAAGGGACGATTACATCAAAAGAATCCTCTGGGTCACCACCGTGATGAATCGGATCGGTAAGAAGAGGGATGATTTTCCGGTAGCGTGTGTAACTATCAGGCCAACCGTGAGTAAGGATAATCGGTAAGGGATTATGGCCTTTACCGCGCTCGTGCACGAAGTGTATATCTAGCCCATCAACATCACAATAAAACTGAGAAAAGCGATTCAATTCAGATTCTTGTGTACGCCAGTCAAAATGGTCTCGCCAATACGAAACTAGCGATTGCAAATAACCCATTTCAGTACCCCGCTCCCAACTGGAATCTTTTAATTGATCAGGCCATCGAACATGATCTAGCCTGTATTTTAGATCTTCAAGTACTTCATTAGATACTTGGATATGAAAAGGTTCAACAGGCATAATGATTCTCCTTTTATTCAGCATGTATAGCAAACCTAGAAGGCTTCTCATACATTTAGAAAGAATATTTATTTTAATTATCATAGAAGCAGATTGATAATTTATAAGTTTAGCACAATCATCTGGGGTGAACAATTCTAAATTTTAACCCAAGATTTTTTGCATAACTATAATATAAATGTAGCTTTACTGAAGCTGCGATTGAAAATTTTATAATTGCGTAGACAAATGTCAGATTAGAAGGGTTTTGTATCCTCACTGCGTTCGGGCTACGGCTTATGGCGAGTGTCGTCAAGTGGTTAAGACCTCGGCTTGTGGCGCCGATATACGTGGGTCCGAATCCCATCTCCCGCACCATTATAAAAAGTCCTCTATTGGAGGACTTTTTGCTTGTATTGATTGGATGAATCTTATCTTTCAGGTTAATAATTCAGTTTGATAATTTACATCCAAGTCACTGATTCATCATAAGTTGGATATTCAATAGTATTAGGCTGATAATCATGTGCTGGGTAGCCTAACACACATCCATCAAGTGCGTATTCACCACAAGGTAAACCTAATAATTTACAAAATTCAGGGTCGCTATCCATTTGAGTTGTCGCACTGATAAGCTGAACGCCTATACCGATAGAAGTTGCTTTCAACCACATATTGCATAATGAATAACTAAGTGATTGAGCTGCAACAGCTGGTACGCCTTTTCTTTCTGCCACAATAATAAAGTATGGAGCCTTATCTATACTGGGGATACCCTGTTGCGATACCCTTTTTAGATTTTGAACGAATGGAGCTAAGCCTACCTTTTTTTCAAGTTCGTCTGCCAAAACTCCTATTCTGTTTTTCATAATTGTTGCAACTGTGGCATTATCTGATGAAGAATTCGGAATCACGATTACTCTTCTGAAATCCGTTTTATCCGTAACTGCTAAAGCTCCGAAGGGAGCTATTAGACCCGCTTTTATTATTGATTCAATCTCCTCTTTTTCTGGAACCTTAGAATCAAAACTTCTTACCGTGTGGCGTGCTTTTATAATATCCTCTAATGCATTACTGTGTTTTTTGTTGATATTTTCGAACATTTTATCTTTCCTTTTGTTTCTTTTAGTTTAAAGGTCTGCAAAGATGACTGCAATTCAGTCATCAGTTCAAACAATTGCACCTGGTGTTCTCTTTTTAGTCCGCCCATAACTTTAGTAGTAAACTCATAGTGTCGTGGCAAATATTTTTCTAGAATACGAATGCTTTTTTGAGTAAGACTAACGAAATATGAACGCCTATCCTCCGGAACTGGATGCCTCACAATCATATCAACTTTCTCTAAACGGTCAAGGAGACCCTTGACTGTAGGTTTACTTATAGCCATTTTAATACTTATCTCTGAGGCTATAAGTGAGTGTTCTTTCTGGCGATAGAGCAACATTAGGAGAGAAAATCTAGCTTCAGTAAGATTATAAAGAGCAAAAAAATTCGCATATAGCTCTCGAATATCTGAAGCAACTTTCAATAGTGCAAGGCAAGACTCTATAGCGTGAATGTCAACGTTTGCAAAACAAGCTGCATATTCTTGAAGCCTTTCTCTTGTTGGTAAATCTCTAAGACTAAATTGGAATGGTAATAATTCTGTCATAACCTTTTCTTTAATTTAGTTAGTACGCTAACTAAATTATAAAATACTCTTGTTTAATTGTCAAGCTTGCTGAGAATGTTAGTATTTTGAATAGTGTACAAGCAATTTAAAATTAGGCTACATCAATCATTTGCATTTTAAGTTCAAGCACGGCTTGACTGTATTTTTTCATGCAAGTTGAAGTGAACAAAATACCAAATGCAAAAGGCGAAAAGTAGGGTGGGATTACTATCCCACCGATATTTTAAGTCGGAAGTTACTATGAGCCAAAATGCACAAAAATGCACATTTTGTTCCTGAAATGTGCACATCATAAATTTTAGACTTTTACCTCATTCTCCGTACACATAAAGGTTTTAAGCCAATGAACAAAATATGCAGTTTGAAAGCTTTAAGCTAATCGGTCAAGTAAACCCGGGAATTGTGCTTCAATTTTAGCCCTTTGTCTTGCCAGTTGTGCTTCGTGTGCTTTACAAACCTACTGATTCTTTTTCAAAACCATGTGCTATTTATTTCAAAACCATCTGCTAATTTATACTTGTAGAGTTCACATCTCCATAATTCTGCAAATAAAAAGACCAATAACAAATGTTATTGGTCTTTTTATGGTGGTGAATGTAGTCCAGACAGCAAAAGTCTCAGAATCTTTTCCTTGTTGATAAGGATTTTATAACGTAATTTTTAAAATATTGCAATTTTTATTAATTTCCCTAAGTCCTAGTCTACGTTTTATATATAAATTTCCATAAAACTATAAGTGAATTAACAGGAAATTATAAATTTTAAATTGTTTTGTAAATTTAAAAAACTTAGAAAAATTAGGAAATGAAAAAAAATTAATAAATTTACCAAAAGAATATTATCAAAAAACTTCATCATATAGAAATAAATTTTTACAAAATATTGGAATTAATTGTTGGCATACAAATGATACCGAGAGTGTTGCAATAAGGAAATTGTATTTATGATATAACCAGAGTTTGGTAATAAAAACTACTATTGAAAATCATAAAAATAAAGTTGTATGTGTCTCTCAGTCTAGTATATTTTATGAATTTACGAAAGAGAAATTCATATATTTTTTAATATAAAATTGTTTATTCTGATTAACCCGACTGGGGTATTTTTTTTAATATGTCTTAATATTCTATCAAAAAAGCCTGTTTTGAGAGTTTGGTAGTCGTATATTTACAAGAATAGATAGTGTAAATGGTTTATAATTATTGATTTTAAAAAGGAGTTAAATAGTGCAAATTTCAATTTTTAATGCTTTTTCGGCAAACATGCCGCATAACATTAGTAATGTTAAAAATAATACAAACCCAGTTGGACAAATTAAGTTTAATTCGCAAGGAGATCAATTTATAAAATCGAAATCAATTTCCTTTACAGGTTCAAATGAGGGTACAAAAAAAACTGATATGAATAAGGTTGGAGAAGATCTTTTAGCAATCGGTATAGGGAGTGCTCCTTTATTGTTAGGTATAGGGGCAGTGATTTGGACAACTAAGTATGAAAATAGCCATGAAAAATATCTTGCTGACGGATCTGTAGTTGTAGACAAAAAAGATCAAACAATTGATTCTGATAAAATATCTGCTGATGGGAAAACTGGGGCCATAAAAATTGAAGGTACTGGTATTGATCTAAGTCCAAAAAGATTTGATTTTGTCGACCAAGAGAATGGAATCTATGAAAATTCGGAAAAAGGAATATATATTGATTTGCCACACAATACATATATAGATCCAGAGAATGGTATATTGGTTGACCCTGATTCCGAAATTGCTGCTGTAAAAGTTGATGGGAAATATAATGACATGTTAATTCCACATATTCCATTTAAAGGAAGCCAAATTGGCGAAGGTTTAGACCCAGGCAAACCACTTACTTGGGGGGATTTATATCATTATGGAAATGAAGATGTTCCATTAACAAGAGAAGAGCATTTTAAAATGTTCGGAGAATATCCTGAAAATGATCCTCATTATTTATTGAACGGAAAAATAATTCCTGATGATAACAGAGCTGATGATCAAAAATCAATATTAGAGAATATAAAGGATTTAGTAAATCCACAACACCATTTTAGAGATGATTTAAATTATGATATTTTTGGGCGTGAAATTATTCAAGTTCCTGGATCTAATGGGCAAATCCATAATATTGTAATGGATGACAATTTAAAAGAATTTACAAAAGAACATGAGTTGACCGGTGACGAATTAAATGCAGTTGCTAAATTTGCACATGAAGATGCAATAAAGAATTATGTCGAATATAAGCACGATTTGGATCCTTCAACTAATCATACTTCAATGTCACAATTCCTCCAAAAAGCGAGAGAAGATATAACGATAAAAGAAAAAGAAGAACACCAAGTTCATAATCCTGAACATACTAATAAGCCTGATGATGAAAAATCATCTACAGAAACTGAACATCCGTATTTAGGGCCTGAACATTCATACCCAGGGCTTGAGCATCCACAACACAATTTAGAACATCAAGATGAGGATATTAATCATTCACATTTTAATACTGACCATTCATATCAGGATCCGAATGATGATGATAATGACTATCTTGGGGGGATGTAGTTAAGATTATGAATATTTCAAGTTTTAATCCAAATAAAATATATTTTTATTCAAACGTCAACTATAATCCGCAAGTAAAATCAACTACAGAGATTATAAGTGAGCACGTTAAAGATAATCATGATATTAAAGATCCTGCGGGGGTATATTTTTCAATTGGAAATATTTTAGAAGATAAGAAAATGTATACGGATGCATTAGGTTTATATAAAGAGGCTAAAAAAAATAGCACAAAATATACAAATGGTGAAACTAAAAATATTGATTATTATATAAATCGTGTCAATGTTAAAAATAATTTAAGGGATTCATAATGACATCAGGTATAGATAATTCAATTTATAATAATGATAAGTTTAAAGATGTTTCAAATACAAATGTCCTTAAGACGTTTAGTGCAAAATTTCAAAAGAATATACAAAATCAAGAATCGTATAACTCAGGAACATATGAAGTTATATCTGATTCTATTGAAGATTTACATAAATTTGGCAAAAATAAACAAGCTATAGCATTAGTTGAGACTTTATTTAATAAAAAAGATTCTATAATTGATAAATTTATGGTTAAATCTGCTGGTGATGTTTATAGAAGTATTGGAGATTATAATAAAGGCTCTTCATTCGTTGCGTTTGCCAATAGTGCATTAAAAAGAGAATACCCTGATAGACAATTATCCGACTTAAAAGCTGAGAAAGATTTCAATAAAATATTAGATATTAAACGAAGCTACACTGATTCTGAAGTTCTCGAGGGAAAAGATATTACTGCGGATATAAATGAGTTATCCAAAGTACAAACTCCTGAGTCTGATATTTTAACTTTATCATTAAAAGCAAAAGTTGGTGATGAGGAAAATTCAGAGAAATATACAAACGCTGCAGTATTATTAGAAGATATATATGGGGATAATGGAAATAAAGAAAACAAAATTAATAAAGCAATGATTTTGACAAAAAATGGGAATTACTATGAAAGTTCAAAACTTTGTCAACAAGAACTGAATAATTTAGACTCTCAAAAGAAGGGTGGAACTCCAGATTATGCAACTTTTTTAAATATCAATGGAATAAATATGTACGAAAATAAAGATTATTCTAATGTTGCTGAAGCTAAGAAATCATTTGAACTTGCATCAAAAATATCAGATGCATCTGGCGATATCCAAAATAAAGAATTTGCTGATTATAATTTATTGAGAATTAGTTATAATCAGAATAATAGTGAGGATTATTCAAAACAAGCGGAAAAAGTAGATTTTTCCAATAAACATCTTAAGCAAAATGTAGATTTAATGACTGCAGACTTAATTTCGCAGAAAGATAAAGATGCGGGGATTGATCAGTACCAGAAATTGTTATCAAATATTTATTCCGAAAATGATGAGAATAATCCACTAAAAAAAATTGCAGAAACAAAAATTAACGCACTTGACTCTGAATTTAATCCAAATTTAATAACAACCAAATATCATAAATCGGAAAAATTAACAGATGCTGAAAAAATTATTTGTTTGTCTTCTTTCGTACAAAGTAACAATTTTGTTAACTCTAAGGAAATATCAGAAAACATTGCTAAAGAATATTCCCCAGATCCAGTTATGAAAAATGTAGGAGACACAGGTATAATTCTTTCAAATATGGCAGAAAAAAATAACAATGATTTTAAGTTTAAAACAGATTCTGATGTCTTATCTAAAAAATTATTGTTTTTAGAAACTTCTCTAAAAACAACAGATAATAATAAATCTACAAAAGCATTATCTAAATATTTGATAAATGCTTATGATAAATTAGGAAATAAATTTTATCATCTTGCTCTTTATCCACAAGCTTGTAATGCTTATCAGTCTGAAATTGAGATTGGACAAAATGACTCATCGATGAGTAATGAAGCTAAAGCAAATTTATATAAAAAAGGAATAATAACAACTTATAAAGCATTTTCGCACAATGATTCTAATAAATTAGAATATAAAAAAGATATTCAAATATACGGGCGTAAATATCTAGAATTGAGTGTATCAAAAGATTTCGCAGATAGCTTAATTAAACTTGATAACAATAACAATAATGAAAGTGCTAATGATAAACAACCGGATATTGATGATATAGTAAGTCACAATTCTCAGAAAAATATTAAAAAAGCGGCTTCTGTTTTAGAAACTTTAGCTGTTGTAGATATGAAGACGAATAATTACTTATCTGCATATAATAAGTTTTCTACAGCAACAGAGTTACGTGAAAAAATAGGGGATAGACATATTGAATTAGCTAATGATTATGCTGGGTTATCGCGTATAGGGGTTATATATAAATTTGGGGATCCATCAATTTATTCTGAACAATCACATAAAAAATCTATGGATATTTTAGATAAGTACAAATCGAGTGATGCAAATGCAAAATCAATTTATGATTCAGAGGTTGCTTTTCATAAAGAATATTTTGGAAATAGCAGTGTTTCAGTTCTTAAATATTTAAGATTTTTACAAGGGTTTAATTCTTCAAAGACAAGTGCTACAATCGTTGATAAATTTAAATTTTACAGTGAGGAGTTTGGAATATGCGAATAAGTTATAACATACCTGCTTCTCAAAACAACAATTATAAGAATAACCCACTCCATACTAATTCTATTGCAAGTGCATATTCTATACATAATGATACTAAAATTAAGAAATCGCCTGTAGATTCTAAATATTATCTTAATTTTATGGGAATAAATTCGCATAACCAATCATATGATAACGATGCTAAATTATTAACCTTTTATGATAATAGGGTAAAAATGACAATGTCTAATGTGTTTAATGTTCATACACAAAATTATGGTTGGAACAATAAAGGATTTGCCGGTGGATTAAAAGCTATAAACGATGTAGATAGTAAGTTGTATGATTCTATTCTCGGTGCGAATCCTAAAAAATATAAAACAATTGAAAAAAATTATAATACTTTTAAAGAATTAACTTTAGATTCTCTTGATGAAGTGCATAATGGAAATGAAAAATATACTAGATTTTGGCTAGAACATAAAAAGATTGGGGATATTTCTGCAATATCAATCATTAATGACTCAATAGGAGAAATTAATTCTTCAAATGTTAATGAAAAAATTTCAAATTTAAATAATAAGGATTATGCTAAATTAAAAAATAATTTTATTGTGACATGGGCAAGATCTGAATTAGATAATAACCCGGAAAATACTTTTGAAAATAATTATAAAAAACTTATTTCTATAGAAGATAAAGAGAAAGTGGATAAATTTCTACTAAATAAACAATATGATTTAAATGATTCTTTTGATAAAGAAACTATAAATAAAATATATTCTAATAATGAATCTTTAAAGAAGACTGGTTTTGATGTGGTTTTATCTTATGTGGGAGATAAACTTCAAAATGAATCAGGTACTGAGCTGGAGAAAGATTTGGATACAGTCTTAGATGCACAAAACGGTATTGCCCTTGCGAAGAAAAGACAATCATTTAAAGATGCAAAACCGCATATAGATTCATTGTATGCATTGGCAAAGGATCAGTGGAGCCACACAACAATGCGTGACGAGATTTCTAATTTAGTGGCTAAAAAAATTGTTGTAGCGACCGTTGAACAAAAGGATTCTCGAATTAAAAATTTTGAGAGTTATGACAATTTAGACATTGATAAAAAATTATTTATTGCTAATTATATGATTTTAAAAGGATACGATGAGAATAAAAAACAATATAATTATAATGAGAAAGAAGATTCTTTACAAAAAATAGTTAATGATAAAACATTAGATAATTCTTTTGATGGATCATTTGAGACAATGTCATCAAAAATAAACTCAGAAATATCTGGATATTTTAGGAAAATTGATGGGATGCATGATTGTATAAGTGAAAAGAGAACATATCCAGAGATTCAATATCCAGAAAGAGCAACTTTTGTTCCTGATGAACATTTTGATTTTGTTAATGAAATATATTCTAAAATAGATACTCATTCCTCTGACAAAACCAAATCTTTTGAATTAAATGAAGTGAATTCTAGAGATACAAGAGAAACAACAATCGCCAGTTTAACAAAAGATGAAATGACCCTGATTGGAGATTCAATGAAACAAGATTTTCTAAATAAGGATTCAATTTATTTAGTTCAGGATGTAGTTAGATCTCAAGCTAGTTCGGTGGATATTCATAACAAAATGCATTCTGAATTAAAAAATATTAATTTAAACCTTGGCGAAATGAAGGTTATAATGAATAACCAATCGCAGAGTTTGGATAGTATATTGAAGTGTCAATCTGCTGAAGTAACACAAAAAAATGAAAACAACTTAAATGAGGCTATATCAAAGACTTCAGATGAGTATAATTCTCTACCCAAAGACTTGCAGAAGAAAGTTGACCAAGATGTTGATATTGCTGTTAAAAGTATTTTATCAACATTACCAAATGGAAATAAGACTAATGATGAACAATTAAAAATGTTAAAGTTGTTAGGCAAAAATGGAGAACAAAATTATATTCGCCCTAATATGGCGTTCCAATCTATGCAAAATATTTTATTAATAAGGGCCGTACAAGGTTCTTTAGGGCATAAACATGATGGAGCTCTTGGGAGTGCTATAACCAATGGTATTTCTTCTGGCTTCACTTCAGGCTATACATCTGGAGGTGTTGTAGGGGGAATTGGACATGCACTTTCGGGTGGGTTAACTGCTGCTGGAATAGATCCTACTTTAGGTGCAATGATTGCTATAACAATGGCTACAAAAAAAATAGTTAATGATGTTCAAAAAGTTAAAAGTTTAGAATCCGGTCAGAGAGATTTGATTTTTACACTTGACTAAACTAATAAAAATTAAATAATATACAAAAGGAGACAAAATGAATATTCAATCCAATATCACAACTTCACAAAATCCAATACAATTTAAAATGAATCTATTTACGCGAAATAAAAAACTGGGAACAAATGCAGTAGACACATACGAACGTACATTTAAGAATAGTTCTCCACAAAAACCTGAGAACGTAGTAAAAAGAATATATCATTCTATTAAAGAGAAATTTACTAATTCAATAGGGATTGAACAACACCCTGATAAACCTATAATAACAAAGAAAAGTAAAACTCGGAACAAGGTTAAAGAAAATAATGAGGGTAGAATTATAACACCTCAAAATGGAATTCCCGAACCTGAATTTTGTACAGATTATGAAAAATGTATTGCAGGATTAAAAAACGGGAAAGATGTTACTCCATTATGGATAAAACAAAATAGAGACTTGTTGGACGATATAGGATGGTCTTCAGATATCAATGATGATGGTATGCTACTAAGAAATATCAACAAGAATAAAGAAGGATTTTTAAACACCGTTGATAATACTTATGTCAATAAAAAAGCATCATATATAGATAGTATTCGTAAGGAATATATAGACAGTATTCGTATGCAACATTTCGGTGCAGATTTAAAAGAATTAAAAGAAAAAAATTTATTAGGGCTAGATGCATTGATAAAATATGGCACAAGAGAAGATATGTTGAAATTATCATTAGAATACGGTGTATCAAAAGATA
>Ga0302271_10001118_pt1 | contig 26220 bp, 20 predicted proteins | sample III_Bog_N1_1_FD_198767 | JGI IMG/M metagenome (GOLD analysis project Ga0302271, IMG submission 198767) | Peat permafrost microbial communities from Stordalen Mire near Abisko, Sweden - III_Bog_N1_1 | ecosystem: Environmental > Terrestrial > Soil > Wetlands > Peat | place: Sweden: Abisko... | reverse complement strand
AATCTCATCTTCTTGGAACTCCTGCTTTGAAAGTGCGGAAATTGGCTTCTGCTTTTGGTTATGTTCCAAAGAGTTTATTAATCTCTTATTCGAACTCTTCCGTGATTTAGCTGCGAAATAATATTTTTCTCCCTGACAGGACTGGTTGGTTGTATTTTAGGAGGATTATTAATTTAACCTGATATTCTTCAGCTCAAGTTATTATTAAGATAGTTATGCACATATGGATTAGCCATAAGAAAGTTGATATTTAGAACTGAAAGGTACTTTTTCGTTAAATTAAGCTCTTAGTGCATGATTTTATACGAAAGCACCCATCCAAGATAGAGAATGAACGCAATAATAAAGAATTCATAAATCAACACCATCGACAAATTAAAGTTAAGACTTGATTCCTACGCTTAGCTTTGATTTAAGATGAACTATTCCAACGATTTCAAGACAATAATGAGGTATCTCTCAAGTTTATACAATTAATAGAGATTTAATTATGTCTTGTACGCATTGAAACTAGCTAAGAATGTAGTTTAATCTGATATTTCATAGAGAGCATAGAGATCAGGGAAGAAATTCAAAAAATATGCAAATGTCACAAAGAATCCTTTCTAAAGCACGCCATTGTAAAGTTTCAAGCACTCCGCTATTGAATATTCATAAGTCGTGATGTATAAATCAGGATACGCTTTCATAAGAGCGCAGATATCGCCGTAGAAATTAGAAAAGAAAAAGTCATCAAATTAGTTCTGATTGTACCTTTTTTTTTAGATTTAAAATTATTTTAGAAAATCAAAAAAAATTTGCTAGAAATTATCCCCCCCTTCTTCCCCCCCTCATTTATTGATTGCTGATTATCTCTTACAGTGAAGCAGATTTGAATGCAATAAGTGAGTCTTGGAGATTCTATCTGAATTCCTTGGAGATATCAAGCAGTTAAATCAATTCATTCCGTTCATCAGAATATTGAAATGGTTCAGTTACTTGATTTGTTTTCAGATACAAGACATAATAATGCAAGCTCGTGTTAGCAAGGATATACTTCTCCGTATTGTAAAGCACCTCTTTTGGTTTAAGTTCAAAACGAAAAGGTAACGAATGCGAAAATATTATTAACCATAACAAAAAATATTTTCAAACTTACAAAGTAAAAACTGTATGAATTATTTAACTAAAATGGGTGTGTAAATATATTGATTGTGTTTTACTTATCATGTTGAGGTAGTAATTGCTGTTAGAGATGAATGCATTTGACAAGATCTAGTTGGTGATTGGATATGGAAGTGCAATGCAGAATGCGAATATTGAACCTAATAATATGTTGATGTTAAATTTTGAAAGTATCGATGTGGAGCTTAGATTTTGTCGTTTTTCTGATTCTGAATTAGTTGATGAGCGCTGAACTATTTTGTACGAAGCACTTTGATTCGTGTTGGCAGTGAAATGGACGAAGATCTTGTAGATTTAGTTGAATTCATTTTGTATGAGCGTAGAGTTAAATGTGCCAAAGAGAGATAGAAGATCTTACTTCTTTTTGTACACCAGAGCGTACAGCGGAATGGATATAAAAATGCAACAAAATAGTATAACTAGAAGGATAATCATGACTTATGTTACAGAATTATTTATGTCATTAAGTTAATTGTGCGATTATTCCAGAACCTAAGTTGACAGCTCTTCTAGTTTAGTTTAAGTTGGGTCCTTGTTGCTGAGAATAATATACTAAGTTAGCCCTCCTCCTAATGTATATGCGTAGTAGTCATAAGCACCAGCGTATCTGTACAGATATGAAATAAGCGCTTAGAGATAATAAAATAAATTGCCTTCGACTCCAACATTATTCAGATATGTTGAGCTTGGTTAAGTCGAGAGAGGCACGTTGTAGTCATAAAGGCAAGCGAATTTGAAGACGAGATCATTGTTTCTGACCAAAGTAAAGAACTAATGTCCTTCAGTGTCATGAGATATCATTTTAAGGAGTGTTTTTCCTTCCTCGATTGATTACGTTTCTTCTTTTGAAGCTGCTGCATTCTCGTATGTAGCTTATTCTGCTGATTCAAATGTTATGATCTAGAAATAAGCCAGAAACAGGAAATTCAAATTCTTAATAATATAACTAAACGTAGTAATGAAATGGCTCGGCCATCCAACAACCAATAGATCTCTCTCGAAGCTCTAGAAATTACTTATAACTGTCGAAAACTATTGAATTATCACACCTATTACAACTCCAAGACTGATTAACCCAAGAAAATTCACAATTTTCATGATTCCAAGATGTTTGGGGGATTATATCAAGTTTCGCATTGAATTTCTGTTCGATGAAGATGAACTCTCCTTTGAATGATTCGAAGATGATTCCAGAGCTTCCTGTAAGTTCTTAATCTCTTCTCTTTATCGCTGTTTAGAATTCAACCTAGACGCAATGTTTTGTTTCTCAGAGCTCGTGTGGTTGTTCGTATCACTGAAGTTAAGATTCTTTTTGTTATGGATTTTCTAGTGATGTAGTTGCAGAAAATTTAACGCAGAATTCTGTGGGCTTGAGGAGACGTTCTTCTTATTAGAATTGACATCTTTGTTGACTTTGTGAAGAACATTTGAACTTTAATTATCCGTTAGGGGTGGCTAATTCAATCCTTTTGTCTGTGGGCTAGGTATTCCAGTTTTTAAACCTGTTCCACTAAAAACAGTGCTTCCTTCTTCTTTTTTCATAAACGAATGGGAGGTTGTTTGTTTATCGAATTAAAGTTGCATACTGCTGATTGGGGCAGGTAAATCGAGTCGAGAATCGATTATTTCAGTTGAGTATTTTTTAGATTTATCTTTAGCGAAATCAGCTTTTTTTGACACAAGATTTTATCCGATATTTTAGTGGAAATCAGAAGATGTTTATGAGAATCCTTGGAGTTTAGTGAAGAAATTCGATGCTGGTTGTTCATTATTCGCCCCTTTAAACTTGTTTGTACTTTTATTTAAGGCCTACGTACTGGCATTTTAAACATCTAGATTAGCTGATTCGTTGATAAACTCGTAATGAGGAAATGATCCCATTGTAAACCCTTTGATATTCTTGTTAGTTGTGGAATTATCAGCAATTAAGGGGTTGAATTGTTCATGCGTATCAAAGGTTTATGTGAAATCTTTACTTTGACTACCATTCTAATCAGCAAGTGTGTTGATAAACCGAAGATTGTTTGGAAAGGAATCAGCTAAACTAACAATATTATTAGTTGGGTTCGCTTAATATATCTATTCCTACACTTGGGAGGTACTATCTTGCTCAACTGGTTTGAGCACTGCAGAAGAAAGTAATAAATCTTTGGTTGATATTTCGATCTTGCTGTGACGTAAATCGAAAGTAGAACTCTATTACTGCTGTTAGACTATTTTAACTTCTTCTAAACCTCTTTCTGCTTCTTCTTCATCAATTTCATCGTCATCTTCTTGGTAATCTTCAATTTCTTGATTCTCTACAACTACTCCAACATATGATTTATCATAAATCAATTCAGAATTCTCATTCCCGATAAGTACTCTTTCTGGGCTGAGCATCTCTTCCCTAGCGAGTTACTGCAGTTCTTCTAGCATTAGTCTTACCAACGGCCGTTTAAATGTGAAGAAATTCGATTTAACAACTTATCCTCCTGCGTTGTAAATCGAGAGAATCGTAGAGGAATTAAAAAACGGACTAATTTTCAAAACATTCTGCATTTCGATGTACTTTACATGCTTGAGACCATTCTATTCAAGCTATTTAACCGCTATCATCATTTAAAAGAACTAATATTTCTCGATGTTCATGTATTTCTTCTTGTTGTTGTTCTGATCAGAAGAAGTGTCAGATTCTTAAATATCATTTTGTTTATCTTTTTTATCTCTCTTGTCTTTACTATTCTTCTTCTTCGAGTCATCTTTCAAGATCGGCGTTAGCAGCAAAAACGGAATGCCTGCAAGCTAATCATTTCCTCCTTATGAAGAACTCAAACCACTTATTACAGTTGTTTTTTCCTTAGCAGAAAAAAGTGATTTCCTAGAATGCATTAATGTCTTGCCCATAGGTGTTTCTTTCACTTTCATAGTGTCTAACTCTTTAAGTTTAAAATCTTCAGCGGAAGGTTTATCTGAGCTGTACACATAAGTCCCCGATGCACCTGGAAATTAACTGCCTAAATCGGGACTTTATTTTAATTCTTATTTTTAATCGTCAAATACAATAATATCGTCTTCACCTTGATTAACTAGTCTTTATTTCTCTTTATCTCCTTTAGAATTTACTCCTTTTACACCTAAAGATAATCCAGGGACTGATTTGACAGATTGCAGAGGGATTACTCCAGGAATTGGCTGTTATTGTGGTTATGATTGTTTTATGAATTTCTAAGAATTATCAAAAGAAACTATTGATTAAATAGATCCTTTTACATTACTGCCTGAATCTTTTTGATTTGATTTGAGTGTGTTACCTGAATTCAAAGTGATTTTCGATACAAAAGGGAAAAACGAAGGTAAATTAATCTTATGAAAATTATCGATTGCTGAGAATAATCGTTTATGCGCAGTGTTTGTCATCGAAATAACTCGACTAGTCAGCGAATCGAAGAGAATAAAGTGTTTTTCTTTTTCTACTTGTTTTATAAATCCTGCCAACCCTAGTTCTTACTCTTATCTCTCGTTCAGCATATAATTAACCTTTGGATTCACAGATACAGCTACAATATATTCATTGAAAGTTTGAGCAAACAGCAGGCAATCACTCAGTTGCGAAGTTGTTTTTCCACTTAAAAAGAAATCACTCAAAAACATCCCATGCATGCGCTAATACGGTGGAGGCATGATGGTTGTGAGAGGTTTCATCATGACTTCTGAAGCTTGAAGTCCGAAAATATGTGGAAAATTATGGGAGACTTTTTTAATGAAATTATTGCCAATTTTATCCAGCGACGTGAAGACGACACACGTGCCTTCTTAGCTGTATTTAGAGATGTAATGCTTCTATGAATCAATCGTTTTAGCTGATAAATTACGGAATTGACTGATTCGGAGATCACTTTCACTGAAAGCTAACGTTTCAAGGTACGCATAATAAATATTGTAGAGCTCGTTATTAAGCGGATTCAATGTCATCATAGTCTAAATCAGAAACACAAGTCTGTCTCTTTAGTTAGACAGAACCTTCAGCTTATGATTCAACGCCAACAGATCAATGAATTTTTACTTCATAATCAGCAATATTTCGAGTTTCATTTCCGTTGTGATGCTCAAGAGTTCTTATGATTCTTCTACCATCGTGTCGTATTTCGTCACATCCAGCAAAGAGTCATTGAATATCGAATCAGATCCTTGCTTGTATTTCATCAAATGAATTTACTTTTCAGATTAGATTTTGAAAGAAGATAGAATTTATTGTTCTTTTGAACTTGACACATCGTTAAACTGTATCGATGTCAACTCAAATAGCAGTAAGTTCTTTTGAATTTCTAGGATAAATACTAAATATCCGATTTCCCAACTTGATAGCTAAAGTTTTCTCTTTCCTCTGACTCGTTGAACGACTTGAAACAGAAGTGATTAGATCTACTTTATTATCAATTCTTCTTCTTGCACAATGTTTGTCTTGGAGAAATATTCTTCACCTTTGATAATCAATTCTTCGGAGGATTCTTCTGTTTTGAAGTTGTTGCTGTTGATGTTCTCGCTGGCATGCGAGAAATCTTCGCCTTTTGCTTCGAAAATCAGCTGTTTCAATCTTGTTATCATGTTTAGCATGGATACTTTGATTAAGTTATTCGATTTTTAATCTAATGTGCTGCTTTATTTCATGTAAGGAATCAATTCTTCTCGAATAAACCAGTCAATCGTGTCGTCTTAGGGGATATTCTTGTCATCAGATTATTTTAAATGTAGTTTTTCATCAAGTTTACGTATTTTTCTCTACTTTTCTCTTGATACAATTGCTTTACCGATTGCAAAAGAGAATGGAATTATCGCAAGTAAAAATTGAGAGAAAAAGTGTGCGAAGTTGCTTGGGAGTTAATATGCGATTAGTAAACCTCCTTTTGCTAAACTTGTGAAGATGTTAATAGTCACATTGAATTGAAGGATATCAGTGTCAAAATAAGGCTTTTCGAAGAGGTTGTACAGCAAAAATGACCATCCAAGAATCATATTCACGAGAACTGAAGATTTTGATTCTGTGACTGTAGATACAATAACTAGCGCGCCTTCTGTGATCAAAAGAGCAAGCGATAACCGAACATAGCGTCTACGCAAGTAATCTTTTGATCTAAGCAGATAATCAAAGTCACAGTCGTTTATTATGATACCTAAATTAAATCAGGAAAAAAAAACAAAAGAGGATTTAAAAAAAATAAGGAATAATTTTAAAATTAAACCCAAGATTACTAGATGCAGTTGTAAGGACGATAAGGATGACAGAGATGCTTGTAATCGTTGCAAACGCGATGAACAAAGAAAAAGGGAATATAGTGTACGGGTAGATTTTACACAAAAAGGAGATTATCCAATCGATAATGATTTTGAGTTCCCCAAAATAGCCAGTCGTTACTTAGGCTTCTGAAATATTGATGGCCTTTTGAATTTGCTTTAGTTTTATCCTTTTGATGTTGTAATACAGCAGCTAAGAGAGAATCCCGAATAGAATGAAGGCATGGATTCCTGCAAATACGATTTGAAAGTACAAACACAGATTGTAATTACTGTTAAAATCCTTAAATATCCATAGATTATCGATTATCGAGAAATATGATTCCACATCGTTTAAGAACGCTGTAGTCTATTCATCCATGCATAAGAGGAACCAAATGACCTAATGAACACTCAGAAGTAGATACGCTAGGAATCTGTCTCTTTTAAATATGTTTTGCAACTACCACAGTTCATCGGTGTAGAACTGCTTGATGTGAAATTGCATTCCAGCAGCAGCACCTGCTCTTTCAAGCATGCTTAGTTTTAGAGCTTTCTTTGTGCTTGGAGCTTGCATTTCTTCTTACTTCTTCTTCTTTTTCTTCTTTTTTGTTTAATTTTATTTCAATTTCCTACTTCTTTCAAGCTGCAAAATTCATGGAATTAGCTTATCTTTTTTTCTCCCCCATTTTGGAATTATATGTGTGGTCAAATTCAGTACTTAGCAAAATATATAGAAGCACTTTTAAAATTGAATTTCTAATTGATCCTCTGAATTGAGCTTTGCATTGTAATTATCCTTCTAAATAGTTTATTCAAAGGTTATTTATTACGAGAAAAAAAAACAAAAAACAATTTGATTGTTTTTTTTTTTCTCCTTTTGGGGGGTTTTTTCTAATCAAATTCAAACAAGGATAAATCAAATTATTTTAGAATGACTTACGCATTAATAAAGGGAGAAAAAAAACAGTTGAATTTTTGTATTTATTATTCAAAGGAAAACTCAAATTTATTTGACCAACATGGATTGAATTAAAGAAGCAAATTATTAAGGACCGGGATTTATTTACATAGTAGATTTTCATCAAAGGTGTCATGGATTGCTCGATATCATGATACATTGTTGTGGAGGTAGTTTTACACATACGGGTTCTACACTAGATATGTGATATTCAGCAAGGCTAAGTAGAATTTAGTTTTATGCATGTATGCATTCATTCTTAGATAAAACTAAATCCATCCGAAGTAGAAAATGATAAATATAACTGTAAACTAATACAACAAAAGGGCTAGCAACACATTTTAAAGGTAGTTTTTGTAATCTTCACTCTCCAGCTCCAGGTAGTTTGTCAAAGCATCGATCACTTCCACGATGGATTATTGAAACTCAAGAAAATCATTTATATCTTATTCGCTTTGGAAGATATTAAACTAACTCTGGAACTGCGTTTGATCAGAGGTTTTAATGATCTCATAAAGAGTATTATAAGTACTAAATAAGCTTTTAATTGATACAGTTACTCCTTTAGTCAAAATACCATTCTACACTTTTGAGCAGTCCTTCGTGTTAAACGTCGATCCGCTGACTAAGTATTAAGGATATTGCATTTATATTACACAGACATTTTCTTCAAAAGATTTGAAGAAGTAAGAATCCAGAATACTTTAATTAAACCTGATTGTGTGAATGAAAGAAAGTTAATACAATTAATCACTAATATGTTAAGATATTTCATTATGGTATTATTTTACACTGAGATGTCTTGGATGGCTTGAATAGCTGATTGTAGGTTCGATTCGATTTGTGTGGATTCTGTCCTATCGGCATCAAGTTAGCTGATAAATTAATCGAAGCTGTAGCTCGTTATTGTTTCGATATTGAATCGAAGTGAAAGGCAGAAGAATATCATGCTAGCTTCCTTGAGTATGTCCGATTAAAGAGTGTACAAAGTCTCTAAAAAACAAAAAAAAATCAGATTGCAAAATAAGTTAAATATTTTCATACAAAAAAAGGATTTTAGTTTTTTAATCCTTACCGAGCATCGGCAGAGTTTCTTAATTTTGCGTGACAAAATTGGTAGGTAGCACTTAGTTCAGAATAGGATAAGGGAGAGTAATTGCATAGATAAGTAGCGCTGCGATGATGATTATCTGATTTATCCTGTGGATTTTGGTAGTCGAGCTGAGATTTTAGCGCTTTTGATTCGCAATGTTTGCATTCAATTAAGTTGCAAATTTGGAATTGCTAATTTTCTACGATATCTTCATGATTTCTTGGATTGAAACATCTAAAAACGAAGAATTAAATGTCGCAAACAGCTAGATGAACTACTCCCTTCTGATCTAAATGAACGAATACACAGGTATTATCACGAAAATACACCCTGCCATGACCAGACATATGATTACCAGCACATCATTCACACTAGTTTTTATGCTTGAAAGCTAGGACAACGAATATTTCTTGCTCCCATCAGTAGCAACTGTCAGTGCTTACACGAGGGTATCCGTGTTGTTCATTGCTATAAACCGAGCAGTTATGTCGTCTATTTAGATATATCTATAGAGATAAGTGTAGATATTTAGTGTAGAAATGTACAAAGAATCTGTGAACGCTATTAAATTAAATGAATTTTTACTGGATTAACCAGCCAACGCCACAGTGTAGTCTATCATGGAGCCGTATTCAAAATTAAATTCCGTTCCAATCATTCTCTAAACAATTTACCGATCGGAACTCGCTTCGAGAAGATTTATCAAAAGGGCATGCATATCATTTCCTGCGCCTAGCATTAGAGCCTGCGCGTTCAGCTCATCTTTGGAAATATTCGCGGCCGCTAAATACCCTGATGCCAAGAGTTAATAGACGTTGTAGTACTACTTGATGATGCAAAGATAATTGGAGTATTGCGTTGCCCAATTGATAAATTTGAGATCTTAGTTGAATGTATTCAAATCGGAATTCATGACAAAATATTGTTCAAGCATAACACCGATTATGCAGGAAAAGCTGATTATGCCTATAATGTTCACTAGCCGCATGATCCCAAGAGTAGATTTCTAGAGAATAATGCTCTTTGTAGATTTTCTCGTACTGCTGGAGCTCGATTCTCTGGAGTGATTCGAAGATAAATCTAACGCTTCTTTGAGATTTTTGACATTTTATTTTTATTTAATTGCTTCGACGAGCTTTCTCTTTTTGGACAGCTCCTGGACACTGCTAGATGATTCCTAATGATGCTTCTTAATAACCATTTCTCCTTGTTCAAGCTGAGAAGGAGAAATAGATTGGAGCTTCGAAGGAACAAGAGTTTCTTCGTTGGTAGTTTATTTGTTGATAAGTGCGAAGTTAATAGGGAAATGATTCATCGGACTGAGAAATGTCGAACTTCTAATCGCATTCTAAGCCCTGTTAGTGCTGGACAATACTTTAGGAGAGAAGAACTAATCGTTTGTTTTAGGTGTGAATATTTGTTATTATTATTATTCTGGAAATAAATTCTTATTCGAGACATTTATCGCTTAATCTCCACTGGGATTTTCATTATTTCCACCAAACTACGCGAAAAGCGGATATGCTGAAATATTCGCTCCATATTTATCCATATCTGGCGTCATCGGAAAGTACATCGGAGATATCGGTGCTTAGCTAATTTGCTATTCAGGGATATTCTATGCGTAAGGGAATTAAAGATGCGCTTAGCTAGTCATTTATGTTACTGCTGAGAGGTTACTTTTACTTTGATTATTCTAATCGAGATTCACATGATTATATGAACCACTTTAGCTATTTGTGTTTTGATTCACAATCCCCGCAGTTGTTGAATTCTAAGCTTGCTTCTTCGCTGTAAAAGATGCCTCATATGATGGAAATTTTGCATACTAATTGTAGCTCTAATCCAGAGAATATTTTTTATCATCCACAAGATTCTAATGGGAAATATTGTGCACCTCCAAAGAAACATCACCTCCACCAATGAGCTTCTAAGCGGTTATATCCTACTAACTCTCGTTGTGCACTTCCTGATAATTGTTGTTGTTTCTGCTTGGGATGATGTTCGCAGTTGAAGAATTCACAGAACTAGTTTTTGTTCGCTGCTATAAATGATAGTCGATCTTCTTCGATGCAGTCATACCATGCAGATCCTGAAATTAATGTGAACTGACATTCAAACTATTGCTTTCTCTTCGATTGTAAAGTATATTATCCGCTTACTTTCCACTGTAAAGTAATGTGTCTTCAACATCATGATTTTAGTTATTTTATTCAATATCAATATCTACTCTGCTATTCTACTTCATTTCTGCTTACGATCGATTCGAATCCTTACTTCTAAATTCGATTTCCTGCATGAGAAGAGACAAATCACTCGATCGGAGACTCGAAAGATTCGATAAAAAATTTGATATTTCATTATTGTAAGCTTGTTTGATCAGTTTAACATTATTTAACGGACTTATCTGCTTGATGTTAGTGATCTACAGATACTTGATGTTTTCTAACCCTTTTTGCGGCATAGTAGCAATATTAATAGTCATATTAAAGAACTAATAATCATCTAATCCAGCACCAGTTTTCGTTTTCGACATCATTGTCATCGTACTGATAAATGCTTTTTAAATCACGAGCAGATATTACAGATCTTAGTATTTTCTGTCATCTGCATCATCATATTCTTCTTCAAATGTTTAAAACCCTCCCATTGTGCTGCCTCTGATGATTTCGGGGGATTTGAAAGGTACATCGATTTCGACTGCAGTTGCAGCTGATTATTTCATTGTAGACTATTTGAGCCTCTTTTGAAGTAAAATCTCGCGATCTACAGTATTCTAAGGCATCCTTGAGATCTTCGTTTCATTTAAAGTACCTTTACCCTTCGGAGATTACTTCTTATCCTTGTTATTCTAAGCTACTGTGGGTTAATTAACATATTCTTTTTTCGTTGCGACGCTGATTTCCTTAACGATTTTCGCAGATTCTTGTAGTGGTTGCTATTACTTTTGCGAATCGAGTTAAACCGTTGATGCTTAGTGCACAGGGAATGTTTTCTCTGAATTAAGCGTTGCACCAGATTTCCCTGATAATTAATGGTATTGTGAGTTTGTATTATTGCCATTTCGAAAATTCATCAAAAACGGAAAATAATGCAGTAAATTAACTCGCACAAGACTTTTAAGGGATGAAAAGCTAAAATTATGCAGCTCTTAAGTCATCGAAATCATCCGTGACGTTGAAGCATTGAAGAGTATATATTAGTTTTGTTTAAAAGCTCTCTAGAAATATGCTGTTATACCGAAATCCTTATCGGAAGTGAGAAAATTCACTTTAATATCCATAGCTGATGGAATAATATGTCCAGTATGGTTGAGAGCAAAGAACAAACTGTCCTTTTTAAGAGTCGATTGTTCTCCTCGTTCAAAGAAACTAGCCACAAAATGATGATGACATTTAGCAATCGCTTCAGGCATTAATGTCTCGATTGTTTATCCTAAGATATGTTCATTTTTAAGCCCAAAAAATGCTTCAAAATTATTGGAAATTTTGACGATTTTGGTGTCCTTTGGAGATTTAAACGAAGCAAACAAAATGCATGCGTCGTTGGAGTTCATTTGGAAATATAAATGGCTCTCACTCTTTTGATATCGATTGTATTATTCTAGTTTTATGTCACTTTCACTGAACGAAAGAGCCTCCAGATAATTCAAGTAAATATCATAGAGTTTGAGGTTATATTCGTTGACTTTTATCATGAGTTAGATGCTCCTAATGAGCTCAGCTCTGCTTTAAAGCATCTCATCTAGCAATTTCTGGAGATCCTCTAGGTTAATATTCCTCTGTTTCATGATGACAAGTAGGTTTATTTTCTTTTAAATCAACTCTTCAAGCATTCGTTGTGTGGTGACGATCTACTCGTCATACATTAATGCTTCATAGAACGATAAATCATACAATTACTCCTCGTCACTGATCATTCTAATAAGTTCTTTTTACTTTTCCACTTCGCGTTTGATTGTGGAAAGTGCTTGTAAATTTTTCAAGTTGATATTTTTCTGCATTTGCGTGATAGTCAACTCGAATAATTAGTAATTCTACAGAACTTCTACGATAAACACTAAGTAATATAAATCCCCGATCCCGAAGTGCTTCGGGTTACGCTGTCTCGCGAATACTTCCTTGAAAAATTCCTTCATCATACTCGTGCATTCTTTGTTTTCCCCGTATGCCTGTTCTTTGGAGGTGTAGACTTTTCCATCGATTTCTTTTTCATCTGTCATGAACCCTCGCAGCTCGAGGAATTCTAGTTCTTCAGAATACTGCGATTAGCTTTTGAGTGCATACACTCCAGAGCTGGCATTTTACGCTTTAGATCTTGCTTTATCGGATTCGATTATTCTAGAAATATTTTCATTTCTCCATAAAATCCTGTTATTGTTGGAGATCTCATTTTAAGCTGAGTTGTCGTTGTTATTTGAGCTTTAATCTGCAATCCAAGCTCTTAACACGCTATTCAAGATATCAGGTTAGATTCTATTTCCAGATTTAAGTTGTCTGTCAAATTTTAGAATTTATAGATGATAGATGAAATCTTCTATTTCGATGCCAATTTTGAAGATAAAAGGTATGAAAATAATCGAGAAGATGCTGAAAGTGTGACCAGATGTTGTTTAGCCGCTAATGAATAGATACACAGCTATCGAAATGAATAGTAGATACAGTTAGATTATAATTGAAAAGCGCATAATCTAACGATCAAAATATGGTTCAAATGCAATTAACCGAACTCCATCCATTCCAGCTAGCAACATCAACAACAATACACTTTCATTCCTGTCTATCAGCCGCATTATTATGTAGATTATTCCTTCAACGAGGCAAGATAAGACTGAAATTTCGATGTATTTCTGCTTTAAAATATCTGGAGATCCTACCATATAGTCGTAATCGTTATTCGATATGAAAATACCTACAAAAGGAAAATAAAATCAAAGATCAATTAGCTATTTTTTCAAACCTTTCTCAGTAATTAAATCATATTTCTTTACAAAAAAACCTTTAATAATAAATTAAAAATATTGATCCCCCAAGGAAATCGTTTACTAATTTTCAATCAAATATGAATGGTTTTCGTTTTAACTTACTGATAATTAAAGTAAGAGCGATGTTAACTCCTGCGACACTGTCAAGCTAAATCGACGAGATCAACAAGAATGGAGGCATTAGTATGTAGTTGTAAATCTAATAAATAAATGATGCTATCTGCTCGTTGAAATCCTAGCGGTTTTTCTTCTCAACGACTTATTTATCGTCAATGAAGTTCTAAAGTCGAAGCTGATGCTTTTTCTCTTTTTGATGGAAGAGAAAGACAACAACTTTAACCATCAGGTAGAGGATTAGCAATACGTTGAACCCAATCATTATATAAACCGCTATGGTGCACGTAGAGTCATTCTCACTAAGCCAAGTCTAAGGGTTGTAAGTACCTATAAAGCTTAGATACCCTTCGATATCGACTAGAGATTGAAGAATGTTTTCGTTTAAAAGTATGGCTATCTACTCAGCAAACTTAAAAATCAAAAGGAAGAAGCTGAGTTTTCGCCCTCTTTTAAATTATTTCATGATCACAATCAGCTCCTCGGCGTAGAATGTTCGTAATGAATTCCAGAGGGCGACTTCGCTAACTCGCATAGGTAAAGACTGAGGTTGTCTAGGACCTATGGTCTTTTTTATGCTGTTTATCATTTTGGAAGAGAGGGGGGAACTTTTTTTGTTTTCTTCTAATTTTTGTCTCAAGAGGAGAAATCAAATCCCAGATTGTTTCGATTCCTAGAAAACAAGACATGTGATTGATTGGTTCTTTAATTTCAAGAAGAAGAAAGAGTGATTGGGAGAAGTAGTTGAATTAATCTAAGTTGTTTTGCAGCAAGATATTTAAATTAAATTACTTTCGATTAATAAATAAATATGAATGAGTTATGAAGTAAAACTGATTATTCAAATCTCCATGAATTAAAATTAACTTTGATAAAAAAAACCACATGAGTTGTTTAAAGCAAAAATTCTTTGTCTATTTAAGATTAGTTTAAAATTCTCTAAAAAGAGATGAATTACATAATTCTTTTTGAAAACATTTTGAAAGCGATTATTGTGCTTATTTTGGAAGTAAAATAAAGGGATTTAGATGTGAAAGAATATAATAATCGAGAATTACATTTTGCTTATTTTTTATTAAAAAAAGTGAAAATGAATACTAAATTTAGAATTCTTTTTGGTAAAATCCAAATGTTAATAAATAGTTTTTCAATAGGAAATAAATAGCTAAATATTAAATACAATCTTTCATTGTATGATCTTGTTTGATAATTTTAGAAGTGGAATCATTAGATTTGAAATATTTTAATGTTTTGTGACATACTACAAAGTAGTTGATAAAATCTTTTTTTTTGTTTAAAGCCTTTAAAAATGTTCTTACATGTCAGCCATTCAAAATCAGTTGTTTGTGATTTTAGAAAAAGGTTTTTATTAATCTAATTACTTTGATAACACATTCGAAGAAAAATTAATGTTTGCACAAATATTTTTAACAGGTTCGATGGATTATTAAGATACAATTAAGGTAAATTCTTCAATAATGAAAAGTTAATAGGTCAAGATTAAGCCGTTTCTACCGATAGACTCCCTTCAAATCTCTCGGCTCTATTGATTTAATGATGGATTAACTTTTTGTAAACACCATTTTTCTCAAGAAGCTATTGATGCGTGCCTTCTTCTTGAATTTATCCATTTTTCATCACAAAGATCTTGTCACTGTTGATAACTGTACTCAGCCTATGCGCAATCACAATAATTGTGAGCCCTCTATGACCTACTAGCTTGTCAATGTAGTTTTACACGATGTGCTCACTTTCAGCATCCAAAGAGCTAGTTGCTTCATCTAGAATTAAAATACTAGGCTTTTTCATCAAAGCTCTAGCAATTGCAATCCTCTGCTTCTAGCCTCCACTGAGTTTCATGCCTTTCGATCCAACTAACGTTTTAAGTCCTTCAGGGAATCGATTTTCATCGAACACAAACTCGCTGACTCCAGAAGCATCGCAGATCAGTTTAAGTTCTTCTTGAGTGTATTTATCATCGACACACCCATATGTAATGTTGTACTCGATGTCATTATCAAACAGAGAAGGTTCTTGTTGAACTAGTCCAATACTCCTTCGAAGCTAACTCAGTCCAATATCTTTGACATTTTTTCCATCGAAAAGTAAATTGCCCTGAGTGGCATCGTAAAATCTTTCCATTAGTTTCACAAGTGTAGATTTTCCACTCCCACTCATACCGACAAAAGCAACACACTAGCCTTTCTTAATCTCAAAAGAGACATCATTTATGACATTTTCTCTTTCTTTATGTTGTTTTGGTTCATCTTCTTTAGAGCTATTGTCTGAATCTACACTCTAAGGATTTTAAGTATCCCCTTCATTTAATAATTGTTAGTCTTCTGAAATATTTGTAGAGTCAACCTTAGTTTCCTTGGATTATTCTTTTTCTTTTGTTTCCCTAGTCTTTGCTTAGTTATACTTAGCAATAGAATCCTTCGAGACAGGATATTTAAACGAAACTTTCTCAAAAACGATATCACCTTTCAACAGTGGAATATTCACTTCCTATCCAACACTCTCGTTAATTAAGGGCTTTTCTTCTAACAGTCTCATCACCTTACCTAGAGATTTCTTACCATTTTCATAGTATTCTTGATCTGCATCAAAAACCTATCGCAAAATTTCTTTACACAGAATGTGGATGCTAAATACTTCGTTTAAGAGTTGTGTAAATGATTTAGATAACACGACCGTCTCCGATGATAAATTCAAGAAACCAAATGATGCTTGGAGAATTACTAATAATTTCTGAATGGAAATTGTAGTGTTGTTGACAATCTATTAAATCTACGCATATTTCTAGCTCTTCATTTCATATGCTTTATTAGACTCAATGATACTTTGCAGCTGCTTGATCTCCTTCTTTTCTGATCCAAACGACTTAATAATTTAGATGTTCGAGAGAATATCATCGAGAGCAAAGGTCTTGTATTCTTCTCCTTTATCTAATTATTTTTGAAATTGTTTTTTCTTTTATCCGACATAGAAATTAATACCTGCAAAAATAATCCCGGATATCACCATTGTTATCAGCAGATTCTAACTTTATTTGTAAATGAAATAAAGGCTGCCGAATCTGTAAATGTAGGTATTTATTTGCTGAGTAAACTATCCATAGGAGAGTTGCGAGGAGATGAATGATGATCCATTTGAGACAACTTAGGAAATCGCAGAGACTTTGTGATCCTCGAAGTATTTTATGTCGAGACTGAATAGATGTTCCATGATTTACTTTTAAATAGATGAATCCATGGAGGAGTACATAGTTTAATGGAATTTATTCGAAAAAAAGTTAAAATACATTTTGAGAATCTCACTGACTACGAATTCAAGGACAAGAAGATTAATTTGTTCTCTGTTGTTTTCTTCAAGTGCAGTTGCAATGTTTAGAATGACAAACGGAGAACGTTAGGCAATCAATGTGTTGACTATGCCATAAAGATTAAAAAAGATTATGCTACCCCAATTTATCTTCAAGAAACTCATGTAGAATTTCCACTACTCTCTTGTTGTTGGGATGTAGTCATCAGCTGTTTTGTCGATTTCTTTTTGATTCTAAGAATGAGCTCGTCTGCGGAAGACACACATGTTTAATAGATGATATCTTTGAGGAAATCAATTGATTCTTATTTAGTTATTTCACCGATTAATTGGATGCATTTAAACTGGTAAAATTGATGCATTGTTTTGAATAGAAAGAAATTGATGCGGTTTTCGAATAGAATAAAATTGATTTGTCTATTTGAGAATAATTTAACAATAATTGTGTTTGTCTGATAATGTCTGATAAGAATGTTTTGGAGAAGCTAAAAGTAGCATTTAATCTAAATTAAAACAAGCTTTAAAGTGTGTATACCTATTTAAATTTTCTCTTTTAGAAGGGTTATTTGTCAATTCAGTTAACTAGTACACCAAGCATAAAAGTAGATCAGAAAGAATCATTTTTAACATCGATGTCTATCTATTAAAAAATGGGTTTAATTTGAAAGTCTCTCTGTAGATTCTTGGAAAGAAAAAAGAGAGAGTGAAAATAATAAAAAATGCCTTCACTCGTGATTGAACCAAGGACTGCACGCTCTCTCAACTGAGCTATAAACACTTATTAATTGTTTATTTATCGAGTAGGTATTCAAACATAGAAAATATTTTAATAATTCATTCTGGTCACAATAATTGTTTGATAATTAAAAACAAGAATAGATTCTGTTAATATCATTAAATATGAAAAATGAGTTTGAAACTCTTAAATTCAGCACTACCTTCTGATACCATATCCCTGAACTTATGCTGTTTTAATAACAAACTGCATGTTCCATAACTTAGAAGATGATTATTAGGGTATTTCGTTTCAATTCTTCGAAGGAAGAGTGAGTAAATATTATTATCTAAACTTTCGTTCAAAAATAAGTTAATTTCAAGCAGTCTTTTTGATTTTTTACTGTATTCCTCCGAAACATAATTAATTGTTTATACAAGTTATGTGTTTAGAAAAGGAAAGAGTATTAGTTTTGATTTGCGTAATATCTTGAGTAAGCTTTATTAAGAATTTCATCATTTGATAAAAAGCTTCATTTTTTGAGCCCACCAGTAGATTTCGCTTACCCAAAATACATGTTTGCCCCCTCTTATCAGTGTGTGTGTGTATGTATCTTTATCATTCTTAAATTTCCTCTTCCATTCCAAGTGAAATTAATTCCATGCTTTATGCTTTCTTTTTCGTAATATTTTTCTTGCCTGAGTTTGGATTAATTTCAAAATCAGGCTTTTATTTTTCCAATTGTGCTTAGTTTTATTCAGTAATTCGTTTATCTTCTCCAGAGATAATATCTTCATCATTTTCCAAAGGTGCTGCTGCTGTGTCTGGATTAACTAATGCTATGATTTGGCCACTTTGATCTTCACTTTGAGTAATTTTGGCTTTTTTTGTCATTTTTCTCTTCACTAACCGAATTATCATGAAAATACTCACAAGCGAGTAGAGCAGCATTACCAGAAGAATCAAACAAAGGATTATTATATAGAGAATAGGCTTAAGCTAGCTATCGTATTGTTCGTTGTTTGATATAAAAACCATGAACGTGTTTACAGTGAAAAACGTTAACTGGTTGAAGATTGCTAGCCACATATAAATTATTCTTCTAAATGGCCGGACAAGAAAGATGTATATCGCAAAAACTCCCTCGATAACAAGCTGAATAATAAGCACATCAATTGGATTCTTAAAAGAGTAGATCAGGATGATGCTTAAAAACTATTTCTTGATGAAGAGTAGTGCAAAAAAGATCCTCTGGAGGAAAGTTTTTTTGTTGAAAATTCGAAATATTAGTTGATATTATTTTTCGTGAATTGCACTTTTGATCCCTAGTTAGATCACAATGAAGACAATCCATACGAATTAATAAGCGAACATGATGATCGACAGCAGCAATGCTAAGGTTTAGTCTGAATTCAAGTCGAATTCTCGCATTTGGAGTTGTATTGTAACGCACATCTCACTGGAGGTTAAAACTAACGCAAATGCTGGAACGGAGAATCTAAATGAGCGCACGAATACTCTGAGATTATGGCTTCGTCTAACTACCTTGTAATCTGAGAAATAATTAGCACAAAGCATCAAACTGAAGCAGACTGCATTGATAAGCACCAAGATCGAAGAATTCTCAAAAAAGTTGTTAGAACGATAAAAACTTGTGATTTTCTCAAGATCTGCAAGTAAAACTTCTAGAATTCGGCTATTTGTATGGGATTCTAGCTATCTCTCAGAGTCCTTTTCTTTTGGTTTTATGTTCGATCCGACACCATAAAGAATATTGTAGTTGAAATGCTGCAGGACATACATTGTTTCATCGAAATCATAGGCCTTTTTGATGTTTATCTTTACGAAATCAAACGAAAAAAGTTAATTTCAATAGATATTGGGCAAGAAACAATTTGACTCAGTAGCAATTAACAATTTCAAGTCTTTTAGATTATTGTCTCTGTTTACATATTAAATTTAGCCTAACGTTTAAGCAAATTCACTGAGGAGATAAAAAATCGCTGGGTTGTAACTCAAGAAGCTTTACGTAAGAGCACCGACTGCTCCAAGATAGCTAAATCCAACAGTCATCTCTCTCTACATTTGATCTATGTAGCCCTCTAAGTTTTTTGAATTTTTAAAAAATATTCATGAAAAATTTATCCTAAAAATAAATCCTCTTACCTATGCATTCCAATTAGAGGGCATCATAAGTGCCTTATGGACACTTGCATTCTCCATACTTTACTTGATAATAGAATGTAAGAACTCTAGAAGGTGGGCAGGAAATGCACTGGTTGTAGTAGCTCCCCAAGCACTCCGAACATGTGTAATGGCAGTTCATGTCTTCTTTGGGAAACTGCAGGCAATCGGAATTCGATGGACCTTCGCAAGCAATGCAGTTTTCAACGCACGGCAGACACTGCTTTTCAAGCTGATATTCCCCAGTTAAACAGTTATTATATTCAAAACACTAATATTCATCACAACTCAAGCATCTGTTTGGGCATAGCATGCATTTATTGTATTCACTGGAATAATAATAGCTGCGACGGCATTTTTTGCAAGTATTTTCGTCTTTGCAGAGTTCACATTGATTTCCATATTGAGGGCACTTTGATTTTACCAAAAACACAAACAAATTTAAGAATTAAATGAAAGAGGTTCATTAAAGGAAGTAGAAGTTTTTGAAGAAAAAAAAAAGAAGAAAAAATATCTAATTCTTTCTTTTTCCTTACATTTGTCGAGTAGCATTGATATTCAAAAAGTAAATAGTCCTCTTAGCAGTTTTCACAATGAACAGCGAGCTAATCATATGAGCAACTCTTGCAAAACGGGATGTTGCACTCTTTTGTTTAGCATTGTTTTGCAAGAGTTAGAAAGTACTCTTATTCGCATTCTGCACATTATGATGAACTCTAGCAGCGAGAGCAGTTTTCAACTGAGCATATCACAGGACAAAACCCATCTAGCCCAATAGGTTCTCCGGATGTGCACATAACACAAGCGTTAGTGATTTAGTCGCAAGAAATACAATAATAATCTCTAATATTGCATTTTACTTGGCAAGAACCTTCAACGAGAACATTGTTGTTTTCACAAGAAAGACATTCAGTCTCAGAAGAACACGAAACGCACTCACTGCTGCAGGGGACACAAGAGCCAGAATATTATTAAAAGAAATATCCTGAAGAGCACTGCTAACAAACGTTAAAAGATTAACAGATTTGACAATCTTTCATGCAAGAAATGCAACTATTCTTCTATGTATCGAAGAACTAAGACGCAGGACAAGAAGGTAGACACAGTTTGAATTCTCCATAATATTAAAGAGTTGATGTACAAGTTATGCAGCCGTATTTGGTTGCTTCATTGCATGTATCACAAGATTCATCGCATTTTTAACAAATGCGAGCAATATCATCTTTCTGTAGGAAATAATTTGAAGGACACTAATGAATGCATTGGTTTTAGAAGATAACATCAGTAGGATCAAGACATCTTTCACAGGAGATAGCATTCTAGCAGATAAGACATAAGGCAGAACACATTTCACATTCCTTTAGATTTTAGTTGTAGTAAGTTTTTCTAGGGCAAGGCTCTACAATGCAGTTTCCATTTACTAGAAGTGTATTTTCAGTGCATTCTAAGCATATTGAAGTGTTTCTGCATGATTTACAGTTTATTGAGCAACTTGAGCAGTCAGAAATATCTACATCCCAGAATTAGCTCTCCTAGCAGAGTTTGCGTTAAGCTGAGGGTAGACATTTTTAATTTGATAAAACAAATGAGCCATCTTGGTAGCATTCTGTGCAGATATTTTCATTTATACACTTATTGCAGCCTTCAGGACAGGAGAGGCACAAAAAAGAAGGCTTTAAATCATAAAATCCTGGGAGATTATCGATCCTCATCTCATAGAATCCACTGGAACATCTGTGCTTGCATATGCGGTTTTCTAAGAACAGATATGCATCGCATTGCAGGCATTCTAAAGATGAAAGGGTTTGAACACAAAAACTTGATTTGGAGATCTCGCAATTCAAGTTTTCTGTGAGATATTTCTCAGTCGGACAACTGCTGCAGCTATTTTCACCGAAATCAATACAACTCTCGCATGATTAATTACAGCGCAAGCATTTATTGTTAGTATTTTCATTGGCTACGCTTGTATCGGCATTCTCATTGTAATATCCATCTGGACAGACTTGAAGACAGCTATAATTCAAGAAATATCTAGTGGAAGTACATTTCGAGCATTAATTGGGAAATTAAAAGCATTCGAGACAGCCTTCCGCACATTAAATGCAGCTTAATGAAGAAAAAGAGAAAAAATACCCAAATTAGCAGGTAGAATTATAGCATTTTCCATCAACCAGAAAATAATTATCAGCACATCTCAAGCAATTATTATTGCTATCACAGCTCAGACAGTTGGATGAGCATTGAATGCAAATCTTGAGGTTGAGGGCGTAGAAATTTGGATCGCATTTCGGATGGGTACAAGTAGTTCCATCAATTAAACTGTAGAATTTCCTACAACTTTAGCATTGAGTGTAGCTAGGACCAATGCATTTAGAGCAATTGTGATGGCAGACTGAGCATTTAAACTCATTGTTGACTTATTCCTTGAAAAATCCATCTGCGCACTGATTCACGCAGAAATTTTCAAAAGAAAGGAGAGTTGTCTAAGTGCATTCTTAGCAGGCTAACATCGATGTACATTTTGTACAATTTTCAGGACAGGCTCTGCAAATATTAGTTTCATCCCTAAACTGTCCTCTTTCACAATCTTCCACGCATTCTTTCCGATCGAGGGATAACAACAAGCCATTGCTGCATTGAAGGCAATGGTTATTCGAACACTAGAGGCAGCCAAAAGCTTTGCTTTCAACACAACTTACGACTTTTACAGAAAGAAACAAATTATTATTTTTTTAAAAACCAAAAATCTTTTATTTAATTACTTGAGCAGTCTGCACCGCTATATCCAGTGAGACAGTGGCAATTTCCATTGATACACAGACCATTTTGAGAGCATTCATTAGGGCATTGTGAAACATTGACCTGACAGAATGAAGGAATGTTGCTGGGACATTTTACATAGCCTGAGTAGAGATTTGATTTTAGGGTTGAACCATTCGTTTCGCAAAGGAATATTTCCTCTTTAAACTGAATTTGCACTTGAGTATTGCCATTTATGCAAATAGTTTTGAGACATCTTGCAAGATCAGTTTAAACATCATCTTTGTCGTTAAGCGATAAATTACTCTCAAAACACATGCTATCTGCTCCAAAATAGTTTGTGTTTCTGTAATAATCGCTGTCTGAATTACGGCACAATTAAGAAACAGATATAATCTAAGACATTCTGCAAGGCATATTTCGCATCACTAGAGTGCATGAAGCTATTCCTGAGAAGCTTGTGTCACATTTGGATTCACTTCCAAGATTACAAAAATCATCAAATTATTCGTTCGAGCATTGCTGTTGAATGAAATCACAGCCTCGTCCTTTCGCACTGGATGATTCTTAAGTTATATCTTGAAAGGAGTGAGATATCTAAGAATATAATCCAGTGTCTTCGAGAAAGGCCACATCAAAGGAGCTCACTGTGATCCTCCAGCTTGGAAAGTTCTTGACACCAAGAGAAGCAGGATCAACAAGAACTCTTGAGAAATGCAGATTCTTTCCTTGCTGCAAGAGAAAAACAATAAAAATCAATGTTAACCATGTGAAACAGGGCATGGAAGAGATATAAAAATCTTCCTAAAATATCTTACATTTTGGTCCATAATTGTTCCATTGAGAGAAGAGCAATCTGTGTATGTTCGAGAGAGTTCTTGGAGTTTGGGCGTTTTGATTATGAAGAAAGAGAAGGAATATTCGACTTTTTCAAAAATGTCTTCGATGAGAAGCTGTTTTCCTTGTGGATCGAGAAACTTCGTGGAAAAGTCTTTGTTTGTCCCGAGCAGATGAAATATCTTGTGAGTGAATTCATTCAGAAGCAGAGATTAAAGAAGGTTGTTGTCATGAATGCCTTCGAATTTCTAAAAGAACACACGGATGATACCAATATTTGCTCGCTTGTTTTAGTAGAAGGAGCATATTGTAACAAAATCAACTATTGAATCATCACTATAAACAGCAAAATACACATGCAAATCACTGTCATCAATCCCATTTTTTAAATCATCTTCGCTGAAAGTTATCTCATAGCAAGAAATCATTCCTTCAGGGAAAATAACTTTATTGTCACTATCAAGACTGCTGATTTAAATTAGCTCGCCGTAGAAGAATGAAGTTAACCGAAATGCTCTCTAAACTATATGCAACATTTCTGGATGAATGTAAGGTTTAATAGCATCGAAATTCGCTGTAATCTACATGGGACGGGTTTCTTGAAGGATCCTGCTAGGATATTGTGATTTAGTTCGATCAAACTAAAAATAATCAGGCGAAAAATTGCTATCTTGAGAGGTCTCAGGGCTCATCAGTCCTTGGTAAGCTTCATCAGAAGAGATCTAAGAAGATGCGTGGAGTACTAGAAACAAGGCAACTACTAAACCCAAACAAGAAAACTCTTTCATTTTGACTAGGATATCAAAAGATTAAAATTTTTTTTGGAAAAACAAATGTTTTAGATTTTTTTGTTTGTTTTGTTTGACACAGCTTGAATAAATTGATGGGGGTAAACAATCAAATCACATACACAATTACAGAAATTTAATATTTTTGTTGAATCACAAATTATATGACAAATACGAGGAAATTAATTGATTTAGTAGAGTTTCTGATCTTTAGATTAATTGAAGAAAACAAACTTTTTAGCAATATTTCATGCCATTTTTTCTCATCTTGCTTTCAGAAAGTTAAGCATATACGAATTAGCTTGAATATACGGTAACTGCACGATCGAGATCATCTTAACTGTCTCTACCATCTCTGAGCGTATCGAACTGAACAAGGGGTACATAAAAATTGGGAATACCACGACGAGCAAGATAATCTCAAAGACAAATAGAACAATTTGCGTAAGTCTAACAGAATCAAAATATGATGTTTTTTCATCAGTTAGTGAAGTGAGAATCGCTTTAGAAGTGTATTATATCACATTTATGAGATATTCTGTTGATAGCGGATCGAATTTATTATAAAAAATGGCCATCTATGCTAGCTAAGTTGCAGGATCAGAAATCAACGAAATTTCTGCGAATTGAGTGAATATTTATGTGAAATACTTCACAGCCACAAGATATCCTTATTTTAAGACACCATTGAACGTCGATGAGCATATTTAAAAGTCAAATTATGGGACAACATAATCAGGATTGTCTCTTAGGGCTACGCAGATATCTTATGAAATTAATTCAGAAATAAATGTACTCGCTGAGGAAGTTGAGGAGGTGCTTTGATTTGAATAATTAAACAATGTTTCACTGAAAGGATTGATGATCACTGGGATTTAAGGTAGCAATGACTGAAGATAAAGCGCAAGAAATTCAGGAGTCAGATAATTTGAGTAAGGATTGATGAATTTATCTATGTATGCGTATCCAGCAAATTGAGCTTTCAAGAGTGTTGTCTCCAGTGAAAATAAACTCTTGATAATTGATTATTCCGTTTCTTATTTGCTTATTTATGCTGAAATGAGAATCAAGTTCACAACAGGTTATACGTTTATGGCGAGTGTTACGAAAATAATTTGAAAACACAGTTTTAGGCTAAATTTCGGAAGTGAAGTTGTTGGGACATTTTTCTTTTTCTTTGTTAAGAAGTAGCTCTACTCGTTGCTGTTATCTTTGATTTTCGCTGCCCTCGATGACTCTTTTAGTTTGATAATTTCTCTTGTATCTTGCATTTCATTTTTTTGCATTTTTGTGAGAATCTAAATTGAGTCTAATAATATCTCATACATTTCCTTCACACTTGTTGGCTCAAGTGAAGCGAAGAGCCGCAATACGAATTCTTTTTTAGATTGAAAATATGAATAAAATGGGATGATAATCATCGCTATCATCGAACTAATTAGAATTATGATTATCAGAGTCATTTTAACTAAAAATTTCATTTCATCGATGAGATTCTGCTGATCGATTTTTAGCGTGGTCACTAGGAGATCAAGTTTGTCTTGCATGCTATAGACATTACTCATTAGTTCAACAAATGTTAGCTATTTCATGCCTTATCCCATGAACGTTATTTCTAATACAGAATATGAGGCAACTTTGAAGGCTTAAAGAATAGATGATGTTCGGTTTTGTTAGGCAAGAGTTGCTACATTGAAGTAAGTGTAGTTTGTTTGAAGAGAATAGAGCTAATCCACAAGGTACAAATCATCTAAATCTTAGCTGCAGACATTATCAAGCTGATACATATATTCAGTAAATGCAGTGTTTATTAACGTCTATATTGTCCCTTCGAAGGAGACCGTATCGGGGTCACTCGAGAAACTAAACACATTCAGATTAATAACTGATCTAACTTCATCTAATCTCAAGACACTGACGATGTTATTTGACACTAAATCTTGCCACCATGAGAATGTAAATGCTAGTTCTTATTTTTGCAGTTTTGAGTGCAAAAGTCCATATGTCACTCCAATCAGCACTAACATCCCAATAAACGCT
>Ga0302271_10001116_pt1 | contig 26241 bp, 16 predicted proteins | sample III_Bog_N1_1_FD_198767 | JGI IMG/M metagenome (GOLD analysis project Ga0302271, IMG submission 198767) | Peat permafrost microbial communities from Stordalen Mire near Abisko, Sweden - III_Bog_N1_1 | ecosystem: Environmental > Terrestrial > Soil > Wetlands > Peat | place: Sweden: Abisko... | reverse complement strand
GAAGCAGAAAAGGCTATCAGAGATTTCAAGCAAAAAAAGAATCAAGATATCGAAAAGAAACGTGCCGAACGTAAAACCCAGAATAAGGACAGCAAAACCATCAAGAAGGCCGAGGCTAAGAAGACCAAGAATCCCACTGCTGCCGCTTCTAAGAAGAGACAGTGAGCTTCATGCGTTACTTATTAATTCAAAGTTATTTTACACTTTTGCTAGTCAAAAAATTCTGAGAATTGTAATATCTTCTGTGTGTAAACATTTGGTATATTTAAATCAATCAAAATTGATATTTTCAACAATATTTTATGCTCATTGTTCCGTTTCTATGGGAGACGCAATGAAGAATATCTCTTTCCAACAGATCGTGATCAGTTTTTTCAATTTTAAAAGAGTTAATTATGCAACAACAAGGTGAATAAATTAATATTTTAGTTTCAATTTTTTGTTGGTTTCTTCCTGGATCCTTTCTCTCCTACATTTGTTGAAACCATAGATGAAGACTTCTTCTAATCTCGTAGTCCATTCTGTGAAATAGTAAAGAACCAAACCATCAAAAAAAAGAATTAATGAATTTTATTTATCATAACAATAAAAAAGAAATACCTGGCAATCTTCACAAGTGAATTAAATGTCCTCTAATATTTTCGGGTTAACATTTCCAAGCCCAACACAACCAGGATGGTACCAAAGAATAGGACAATTATCATTTGAACATTTAATCATGAGCTCTCCTTCGTAGGATTTCTAACATTTGCAGAATTTTTCAATAAGATTGGAACTTAAAATGATTGGGTCTTTGATGGTAATCACAAGATCCTTAGCTGTAGATGATAGTTAATACACTAGCTGAGATTGTACAACAACATTTCCTTTTTCAAGCCCTTAGTTAATAGGCTAACTTTGATCTTTTTGTAATGGAGTTGCGATTGGATTTGTTGTTGGTTATATTTTAGTCTCCTTCGCTCCGACTAATTTCATGTTAGGTTGAGCATTCTTCCATAACTAAGCTTAACTATTTAAAAACGAAATGCTTATTATTAGCAAGTTAAATTTCTAAGAAAAAGAAATATGTATTTAATTATTCAAGCCTATCTGTCTATGTGGAAAATCCTTTTTAGCAGACAATTTTAAAATTTTCTTCTACAGGATATGCTCATTTATTTTTTCTTAAACGAATTACTTATCGCTAAGAACTTTGGATGTTGGATCAAAGGAGAGATAGAAGGCTTGTTCGGTCTCTGATAATGTCTTGGGATCGATGGAATCCACCCAAAAGTAGTCTCCACGCATCACTACATTTTTATTGTTTTAAATTATCTGCTCTCTTCTTAATTCTCTAGTCAACTGATAGGCAAGTTATTTCTTGTTAAAATAATGAGTAAAGTAGAGCTTTTACATCATCGGCAGTCAATTTTGAAGGTTCTCTAGTAAGATCTTCTTAAATTTTCTTTTGTAAGGTAAAAAAAAAATTTGGTTCCTTAAAGAATGAGTATCAGTTGCTTTATGAGTTTACAGATTCTTTGTAATTTTTAGCAATGATGGAAAGAATCTCTTCTTCATTAACTCCTGGGATGCGGAATCCTAGTGACTGAAGTCTTGAGTGTTGCGGTTCTTCAATTTCCATTCGACTACTTTTGTTTGATTAGTATTTATTGTTTTTTTTGCTTTGAATCAATAAAATAAATCAATTTTAATTATTTACATTTTCTCTGCAAAAATTTAGAAGATAACCATACAAATAGTGTGTTAGATTCTATTTCATACACATTTTATACAATATCCTAAAAAAATGATATTAATTCCATTTTCTTAACAATTATTAGAGTTTTTAAAAGGAATAATTGTCCATTTATGAAGAAAATAATAAATAAACAAAAATGGAGCAGAAATGGAAATGCTGGGAGAAATATAAATCAGGGCGAAATTGTGAAGGGCGAAAGGAAAGAGACTCTGAGAGGGGAGAAACAAACAACGAGCATTAAAAGTAAAGGAAAGAGTTATTATTAAAGATTAAATAAATAAAATCACAAGACAACTCGATATTTAGAAAAAATGGTTAGAAAGGCTGCCCAAGACCCTAAGGATGACACCCTCCAAATGAAGGTAAAATTATGATTTTAAATATCTTAAAGAGCACAATTCCTTCAGTATAAATAGGTGGGATTTATCCTTAAGACCACATCTAAAGCCATTTATCCCTGCTCATATGAGAAACTACTGGATAAATGATTTGCATTACAATAAGATAATTTTGAAAAATGAACAAAATATCATGGGCATAAGTTTTAAATGAATCACATTCATGAATAACAATTTGTATTCTAATATTATTGTACATTCATAGGTTAGACAATACGTCGTCTCTGCTGCAAGACTCCCAATCGTTGCTGAGACCAAGCCCGAAATTCTCCAAATGAGAGTTTTCGCTAGAGATGAGGTCACTGCTAAGACTAAGTTCTGGTACAACATGAGAAAGCTCAACAAGATTAAAAGATCATAGGGAAGAATTCTCTCCGTTAACGAGATCTTCGAAAAGAATCTCAACGTTGTCAAGACTTACGGAATCGTTCTTAAGTATCAATCTAGAACTGCTATTCACAACATGTACAAGGAATTCAGAGATACCTCTCTTAACGGTGCCGTCTCTCAACTTTGTAATAAAAAATTATTTTTGTTTTATGAAGTATTTTTTTGTTTGGGACAAGTTTAACGTTTTTTTTGTAAATCTAAATAGACCAAGAAATGGCTGGTAACCACAGAGCTCAACCCGATACCGTCTAGATTATCCGCACTGTTACCTTGAACCCTAAGGATGTCAAGAGAACCAAGACTCTCTCCATGAGAAGCGCTGGACTCAAGTTCCCCATTATCAAGACTGTTCACAGACACTCCGACAACAAGTTCTCTTCTACCTACAAGGCTACTAGACCCAGCACTTACGTCTGATTCTTGCTTCGTTCTATCTTTCCATTCGATTTGTTGCAATGTTGCTTGTTTCATACATCCTCAAATTATTTAAATATTCAAAATTCAATAGCGTTGCTTTTGATTTATATTTTATTATTTCTAACCTTAGCATTTATGCAATTTTCTTGATGAAATTGATCATACTTTGATGCTTCCAATCAGAGTTGTATTTCGAGATTGATTTATTGGGTATTGTCTAAACAGTAGGTTTTTTAGGTTTTTATCTTTTCATATTATGTCTTCCATTTTTTATGGAAAGTTGATCTCAAAACCATATAAATTCAGGTCAATGAAATTTTCTTGAACATTATTAGCTGAAATCACAAAACATTTATGGATATTAGTCGATGTTATCTAATGCTCTTTTGAAGATTGAAACAATATATTTTTTGATGCACTATAATAATTAGGAAAAAGTTGAAACAACTAATAAAACAAAACAAAACTCTTATGAACAAAGAAGAACTCAAATAATCACTACCTATTCCATATGTCAAAAAGCGGTTCTACACGCTAGAAGACTTAAAGCAACATAACACTGCAAATGACTGCTGGGTGACTTTCTTCAACTAAGTTTATGATTTGACTTCGCTTATTTAACAAAACATTCAATGTAAATTCATTAAATTACCAAATGAAAAGTTAACATGATTTTATTAAACAATCAAGCTGCATATACTAGACCACTCATTTAAGCTGCAGGTGCAGATATTACCTACTGGTTTGATCCAAAAACAAGAGAGCCTCGAAAATAAATTGACCCTGATACAGGATTGGAGTAATATTATTGCCCAAAAGGAATTTATTTGCACATATCTCCTTCTGGACCAGAGAGCAGATTCGATGCGTCTGAAGTTCAAACACCGTAAAAAATCCAAAACAACTAACTTTCTACTAACATTATTGTATTTTAGTTGGTGGAGAAATCCTTAGTACTTCATAGGGCGATTGACTGTGAAAAGTACTCGCATAAAGATAATAAATATGCTGACAGAACATGCCGATATTATTGAAGTAAATAAATTAAAAAACAATTTGGCTGCGAGAATCTTAAACGATCATTTATTACTTTCAGGTTCCTTGTGAAGAAATCATCAACGAAATACTAGAGAGATACAAGTAAATCAACAAGCATGCTGCAAGCTACACTTGGAAAAGACTTGGAAGACCTTTAGACATGGAATTAAATCTAGAAGGCAACAATATCATCGATGAAACTGATGAGTTTGAAAGGTAAGTTGTTTAACTGACATTCAAAAAAAATATGTTAAACTTTTTTGCATTAGACTGGGAGTCCCTGAGAAAGATTGGTACTGGCCTGTGATTCACCTGTATTTTGATGATGATCTCACTGTTGCTTGAAATGTTGATTTAAGAACATATTAGATTTTTGGAATAAAAAATGTATTTTCTGGATAATTTAAGTGCACGATATGAATAAAGCCTGTATTTTTTTAAAGGAAAAATGCTAATTCGTCTTGCATAGCTATCACATGAGATCATTGAAGAAATCTTCATTTGAAACTAACTTCTTTTCCTATTTAAAAATAAAATTGTCAAAATAATTAATTACAATGTAATGAATGCTATTATTTACTCTTCCTTGTGGTTTTTCTTGAATTTTTTTCTCAACAGCAGGTGCAGCTTATTGTACTTTTGAAGGTTTTGCTCCGAATATATCGTCATCATCGTCATTGTAATTGACTTTTTGTTTCTTTTCTTTGAGAAATTCTAAACCATCTTCACCGTCTAAATCGTCTTCAAGTGCAGATTTCTTTTTACTGCCAAATCCAGAATCTTCTGCAATTCTGTTTGGCTACAGCCTATTTTATTGTTAGTTAGTTGAAGTGATTCCTACTTCTTTAGGGGCAGCAAAGTTAAATGGTTAGTCTGCATTATTATCATTATCTTAAAAAACTTCTCTTTTTATGACTTTTGGATTTGCTCCTTGATCTTAGACATTTGGCTTTTTTACCCTTCGTCGTTCTGAAGGTCCCATGAATAATACATCATCATCGTCTTTCTTTTAAATTTCAGGTTTGACTTGATTTTCTTGTATTCCTCCTTTGTTTCTTTCTATGTTTGAAGGTTGTACTTCTTTTTAAGCTGTCTCATTTTTGATTTCTGTCTAGATTGGTTAACTTTCCTAAGGTTTATCTGGTGAAACTGCATTTGCTTATTAGTTTCTCTTAAAGTTAAAACTCTTTGGAACTTCACTTTGTTTCTCTTCAATGCTATTGATGTTACCATTTGTGTTGTTATTCATTTCATTTTTCTGAGGAGCCACTGTAGGATTCGCTAAGCTTCCGAAATCCCATTCGTTATCAGGTTATTTTTTCTGAACATTATCAGAATTTAGTTTATTATCTACTTATCCAACTTTTGGCACATATGGCTTAATATTGTCATTCATTCCAAATAAATTCAACTCAGTTTCATCTTGGTCCTTTTTGATTTAATGATTTCTTCCTCTTCGTGATTGTATGTTGTTCCCAAAATCATCATCATTTTCCTTCTTTTCAATATTCAAATCCTATCCAATATTCTAAGTTGGTTTATTAGCGTTAGAAGAAGGTAAATAGCCTCCTCCGATTAGATCACTGATACCATTTTTTTCTTCATCTTTATTATTTTAACCTCTCTTCCTAGGAGCTCCAGAAGTTTATTCTTTGATTGCACTAAACTAATATCCTCCTGAACCAAGTTCTTTATTTTAGTCAACACCTTAATAAGCTAAAGAGCCTTTGGAATTTGGTTTTTCTTCTTCTTAGATATTAGAAAGTTTAGTCTAAATTGGATTTTATTAAGCCAAAAATAAAGTTTCAGATTATTAATTTTTTCCTTTTGCAACTCTATTTTTGGATATCCTTGAGTTCATCTAAAATCCAATATCATCGTTGTCTTTATCTTCTCCTAGTAATGAAGAAACTTACTATTGTTTCGGTTATTGCAATAATTGATCCTGACTAGGTTGAGAATCTGTCATTTTTAAGATATCACTAGTATTATTACTGTTATTTTTCTCCATGATTGTTTCTGTTTTTTTGAATTTAAACATTGGAGGCTTAGAAAAAGAAGAATTATCTGAATGTTCACTTTGCTCTTCTGAATTTAGTAGTTTTTATGGAAGTTAGTATTGCTATGGAGGATTTTGACTTACATCAGAATTAAAAACATCATTTTTGTGTTTGAAATTAAAAGATTTAGCTGCTCCTTAAGTGCTATTTTCTTTGTTGGTTTGTTCAGCGCTAGGTTTAATATTATCATTTTCTTAAGGCTTCCAAACACGCTGTTCTGCTATGTTTCCTTTCTTTAAACTAAATGGTTTTGAAGATATTCCAGTTGGTTATTCTTCTCTATCGCTACTCACATCTTGTCTGTTCTATATTTTTTTGTGGAAATTTATTCCTTTTTCCGATTCATTAGGTTGAACAGCTACTTCATTCTGCGGGTTTTTCTGTAAAACTGGAGAAGGAGGAGAACCATTTTCTATTTTTCTGTAAGAACAAAAATGCAAAAATATTGTTAGCAATTTCAATAACAAAATAATAAACATGTACGTAAATTTCATGTTTGGCTTAGAACTGATCTTTAACTGCCGCGGAGAAACCAGATTATTCACAGTAGGCTTGTGAACAGCAGATTCAATAGAAGAGTTGTTTTCCCTGAAATGACTATCCTCATTATGCTGTAGTGAATGATTTTCTGCATTATCTAAACGTCCTAAGAGCTCTTTAACATTTCTGGAATATAATTTTTCATTATCTACTCGATCTTGAACAGCTCCTTGAGAAGTAATGATTTCATTTTCAACTTCGTTTATCTAAGAATCCTTTTCTTAAATGGATTTTATCATACTATCTAATTCTTTAAGCATCGCTCCTTCTCTTGTTTTATTCATTTTTGTAAGTGTTGCATTACTTTTTTCCCATTATTCTAAGTTTTTCAATAATTCCTAATATTTTTCTCTTTTTTTCAGTTCAGCACTGCTAAAGTTAGTATTTACTCCTAAAGCTATTGCTTCATCACGTTTTTTATTATATTCTTCTTCTTTTACTTGTAATAAGTCATTTTTACGCTTAAATAAATCATCCAGTTCTTCCTTTCTATTTTACATTTCATTTAACTTTTCCAAGCTTTATTAAACATCTTATTTCAAAATGTATCCTTCTCTCACACTTTCATGCACTCCACCATCTTGTGCTATCCGTTCAAGCTCCTTCGCTAATAAAAAATAGGATTATAATTTTACTTAAAAAAATTAACTTTTCATACATTATTAGTCGTTTTTGAAAGATATTTGTTTGATCTACAGCCTAAACTTATTAATAAGTGATTTTGACGTTTCGATTTACAATTTTAGTGTCTATACATAAGAAGGATCTTCTAGAACACGTAGCCTCTACTAAAGTCGTTCTAATTCCTCTCTAAGACGTTTCATAATCTTATAATCGTTTTCTGTTTCTGCATCAGCAGTTCTCATTTAACTACTCCTTGATCGATGATACTTTTCTGATCCTTGTTATGAAGCTTGCTATGAAAGGAATGCTTAACTATGTTCTACTTTATCTGTCAGTTATTTGTTGAATTCTCGTAACTTTTCTCTTAATTGTTCATTTTCAGCTTTGATTTGATTTAGATTCATTGAATTATACTGTCTCTCCACTAAAAGGTCTTCTAAATTGTCCACTAACAAGCAATAGAAGATTAAAGTTAGAGAGATCATGAAATGCTAATAAAATATTTTGTTACTGTTGAGCAATGCGAACTTCTTTTATTGAGAATTATTTTGAGTTCTTTGTCTGCTTTATGACTGAGAATTAGTTCTTGCTGATTATTGCTACTGCTGATAAGGAGGCTTCGAGTTCTTCTCTTTGTGTTCATTTTTTTCTTAAAGTAAAAACCAACAAAAACATTTTCAATTTGATTTCTTTTTCCATTTATTCTCACCATAATTATTGTGAACACTTGATCCTGATGATCTTCTTTAAGTCGGTGCATTACCATCTTTTTACCCTCTTGGTTCTTTTTGATTAGAGGATTCATTATGCTCAACTTTCTTTGGATGTTTTTCTTCATATTGCAGCTCAGGGAGATCAGATAATTCACTTTCTTTATCTGAAAGTTCTTTCTTTTTCTTATCATGTTTATCATTTTATTCAAAATCGTCATTTTCATAATCATCTTCGTAGTTTTCACTTTCTTCTTTTTAGTCCTATTATTCTCTTTTTTCTTCTTCAATGGGCTTCTGTTTCTAAGTTGGAAGTTCCAAAGAACTATGAACAGATTATCCTTACTTCTTGATTTACGATTCCTTCTGATTTTAAGCATAAATATCTTCTAAATCATCTAAAGCATCAAATCCGTTATCATCCTATTTCTTTTTAGGTTCTTCTTTCTTTTTGCCAGTGTTAATCCTTGCAAGCTTCCCATCATATTCTTCATTATCTAGAATTTTACTCGATTTTTATGATTGTTTTGCTTTTGCAGTCAGCATTGATGAATTATTGTTTTGTTAAATAGGAGGCAAAGCAGAAAGTTATCTCGAAGCAGGCTATGATTCCTACTTCTATTGCATCACCAAGCTGCTTAAGGAATCTTCAAATTTACCAGGTTTATGCAGAGATGAGTTTCTCATGCCCCCTTGTTTTTTACCATTTTCTTCTTCGGAAATCTCAAGATCTCCATAATCAAAAGCAGATTGATTCTTCGGTTAGCTTACTTTTTGAGTTGTCCTTCCTCCTCTTTTGCTTTAAAAATGGCTAAAACAACAATAATTAGATCATTTTTCGATTGTTGTATCCAGCTTACATATCATTGACTTCATTATTCTCATCAAGGATATCTTCGTCAAACATATTTCCCTTCGCTGTTTTTGTTTGCTTTTCGTGTCTTTGTTTTTAGAATCCAGATGATAATATTAATAATCAGTTTTTTCTTCTTGTTTCGGCTGATTTACAGAGTTTCATTAATATTTTTTACAGGCTTTTTCGATTTATTTCCAAAAACTAATCTAAAACAATTAAGATTATCTCTCTTTTTATGTATCAATTCTAATATGCTCGAATCACTAGCTTTAACTGAATTCAAAATTGTGTTGATAACAACAATAATCAAGAATAATCATCATTTACAACTAATTTTACAAAATATTCTCTGAAATCTCAATCAAATAATCAAACATAGATTTTAAAAACTACTACTTCTTTCAACTTAGACATTTTATTGGAGTTACTTCTTCAACTTACAGCATAAGAAAACCAATAAAATAGATATTTGATTCTAAATGGATAACAGTTGTGACAAAGACAATTTTACTTCTGATAAAGATTATTGACCAACTAATGGAGAAAAAGTAGATCTGAAATTCTACAATAAACTTGAAAATCTTGAGAAAATACGAAATTAGAGGCACCTAATATCAAACATATTTTGAAGGCAATCACAAAAATAAGCATAGATTAGGAATTCCCTTAAGTAATCATCTCTTAAACTGAGACTATCCATAAGAGAATTACAAATAACTGATCATAGTGTGTTTTTTTTAATACATAGCTATTTGCTTTTCAATTTGCAACTTATTCAAGGACAATAACAAGGAGAATGGTAAGGGAAAATAAAGTAAAAGAAAAAACAATAAAGAATGATATTATTTTTTAAAGAAGATGTTTTGCATAACTTTTCAGTTGGATGTTTCTTTTCTTTTTGTTTAAAATACAAACGAAGAGGACTTCAAATATTATTAAATATTATTCTTTCATTTTAGAGACGCTTATGTAGTATTGGTGGGAAATTGATTGTTGAGTTTCTCGATACTTTAAATAAAACGTGTGGAGTAAAAATTAACTCTGCTAAATAGGGGGGGAGATAATCATGGGAAATTGTGAAGGTACTCGTTGCTGCTCAAAGGAAGCTGAGTTGGTACTGAAGAATTCTGAAAATGGCACGACTGAAGTAATAACACTGTTAAAGAATAATAATCATCCTTTGCCCGTAAATGGTAACCATCAAGTTGGAAATGATGATGAAGAAACAACTGAAAGACAGAATAAAGATAAAGATGAACCTGTAAGTGATAGAAACGTTCGGAGTATTAGATTAGGAAGCACAGGCAAAGAAAGTAGAAATGGGTTAGATGGATCGAGTTATTTGACATTGAGTAAAGGAAATGAGCTGAATAAAGCTGCGAGTGAAGAAGAAAATGAAGAAATTAGGAGAACTAAAGGAATTAACTAAATTATGAAATTAGGAGCTATACACTTTGCAAATGGTACTACATATGAAGGTGAGTGGATGTAGGGTCTCAAAAGTGGGAAAGGAAATCAATATTGGCCAGATGGATCAGTGTATTCAGGAGAATGGAGAGAAAATAAATCAAATGGAAAAGGATAACTGTAACACTCAGAAGGCGATGTCTATGATGGCTAATGGATCAACAATAGGGCTTCTGGATATGGTTGATATTCCAATAATTTGATTTTGAAATAAGCATTAATACTTTAATAGATTCTAGATTCTTTTTGGTTTTATTTAAATGATATCTTACTTTCATTTTTGAAAGTTAACAGGTGTGTATAATCACATAAATGGTGCAAAATTTACTGGATAATGGAAGGATGATAAGTAAAACGGAGAAGGAATGGAAATCTGGCCTGATGGAACAACTTTCAAAGGGAATTACTTGTTAGGAAAAAAGAATGGCTTTGGAAAGTTGCAGTTTGCAGATTCTTCATTTTATGAGGGACAATTCAAAGACAATGAAATCGAAGGAATTGGAAAATATGTATGGCCAGATTAAAGGAAGTACATAGGAGAATGGAGATAGAGTAAAATGCATGGTTATGGAAAAGTTATTTGGAAAGATGGAAGAAGTTACGAAGGATAATATTTGAATGATAAAAAACATGGATTTGGAGTGTTTACTTGGGCTAATGGATCGAAATATGAAGGGCTCTGGGAAGAAGGCAAGTAAAGTGGAGAAGGTGTGTTTACAACCACTAAAGGAAAACTCAAATATGGAGAAATGAAAGCTGGAAAGACAGTTAGATGGATTTAGATCATCGGTGACAGCAAGAGCAGCATCGAGGAGAGCAAAAAGAGTGCAGATAAAAATGATGAAGAAGATGATGAAATCAAAGAAGTTTTCAAAAAAATAGCAGAATTCGCTAAAAACAATAATTTTTCTAACTACGATGGTACTGTTATTGAGAGTTACTCAAAGACTAAGAGCAGTCTGCCTAGTAGATTTATTGAAAAATTTACATGATTTTAAAATAAAAATATTATCTTTTTCCCTTCCCATCTTTGCCAATACTCACTCTCACTATTATGATTTCATTGTTGTCGAATAAATTAGAAAATGTCAAGATTTTAAACAAAACTGTTTGTTCTAATAAAATATTTTTAGAAAAGTTAAACAAAAAATACAATTTGTTTTCAGATTTCTTAGCAAATCTTTGATATTTGAGTTAAGATCAAGCTGTAATCTCCTGAAATCGAAGATGAAATTAAGTGCTAAATTCTTTCAACTTTAATTTTGTCTGTTTGGGTAGTAGACTAAGAACTAGCTGTACTTTCTTGATTAAAAGAAGATATCTCTTTCTTAGTATTTTCAATGTTTCTTTAGTTTTGATTCTCTTCTTCTTTTTTATTAGTATTTTAGCGGATAGTAACTTCATTTTAATTATTTTGAGTTTAAGAAGTATTTTCATTATTAATCGTGATTGGTTCTGAATAATTGTCTTTAAGTTTCTTTGACACTGGAGTCTCAAAATAAGAAGATTTTTCTTCTTTTCCACTGTGATTTATCCTTTTAGATTCAGGAGTTACATGTTTTTCAGATTCTTAAACCTCTTCTTCTTGGGTGCCAACTTTTAACTAAGTATTTACTTCTTCACTGTTTCTTCTCAATAACGTCTAAGATGCTTGAGTCAGTTCTTGGAGTTTATTTAGTAGCATCCTCGTTGCAATAAAAGGAGGTTTTTTGTCTGATTGATTAGGAGTATTTAGTGTATTTGTAGAAATATTATTATTTGTAAAATTGTTACTGTTCATAAAGATGTTATTGTTGTGTTAATTATTGTTATGCATCATTTGCTCAGAGAATACACTATTTTAAGAGGGTATGATGGCGGAGTTTGGATTATTTATTTGTCTGTTGTTGCTTTGAAAAGATTGTGAAATGCTGGCAGATTGAAAAAACGATTATGTTAAGTTATTTTGATTGTTATTTTTTAGAGTTGAATGCTAAGACATTTCAGTTTCTTCATTGTCAGGTTTGAAGAAATTAAGCTTCCTTGGTTTGGATTCTTCAAAATACTAGCTTTTATATTCTTATTTTCGTTCAGTCTATGCAATGGTTTCTCTATTTACTTCACTGAAGAACATTTTAGGTTTAATTTCACTCTGACTCATTTTAAAAAATGAAGGAGTTTAATTTTTAGATTAAATGCCCTCGTCTCTAGCAAAGAAATTGGTTATTCCAGAAGAAGGAACTTGTATGGAAGACTTCTCTTAACTTGCAGAGCCTTCTTTACGACTAAAAAAGGAGTTTTATTAAGTATTTTTTGAAGCTGATTGTATTTCAGATTGAAACTGATTCATGTTATTAAATAATCCTATTGGTTATTATTCCTATTAATCTTCGTTAATTGGTTCTTAATCATCATTAGCAAACCCTTCAACTGTGAATTTTTCGTTAGGATTGCGATAAAATAGTGTTGTTTTTGGCAGAACACCTCCTTTACAAAAACCAAAGTACGGAACAGCGTTTCCTCTTCTTTTGAGTGCATCGTATCCTTTACCTTTGTCTTTGCAGTTGAAATCAAAGTAAGCTTTAAGCCACTGAGCGAACTCCAAATTATCCTGGTACTTCACTTTGGCTAGTTTATTCACCTAAAATTAATATTAATATCAATATGGTTTAGAATAAGATGATTATTACTTGAATAGCCTATGGAATCTGCAGTTTATCAAAGCATTGCTGAAGGATCTTGAGATTATGAATAAAGTCATACTCAAGCTTTGCTCCCCATTTAACTTTGGAGAGTTGAATATGTCCTGGATATATCACATCCATTATCTAGCAATACATTGTCCCACTTCCTAATTGCTCTATCAGAGTCAAGTTAACCTTCACATTAATAAATATCTCTTAGTCATCAAATAAAAATAATGATGATTTTATACTTTAAGCAGATCGTTGATCCATGAAAGCAACTCATTCTTTGAGAGGTAGTTGTTTTTATTAAAGGATGGCTTCTTTGTTAAAGAAGTGGACATTCAAAGAAAGAAACAAGAAAGAAAGTGCGCGAATTATGCTATTGAGCCTATTCTTCTTAATTTGAACAGAACAAACAATATTCCTTGTTTTATTACCAATAGTTTTTAATTTTCATTTAAGAATCCGAAAAAAAATTGAAATAATTATCAAAAACAATAAAATTGGGGAGTGAGGGGGTCTTCTTGAGAAATAAGATGACAAATAAATAGTTTAAAAATTATGCAATAAATTCTCTTGATATTTATTCAAGTTTTTGAATTAAATAAAAGCTTTTAAGCGAAAACACTACTTAAAAACATTTCCATAAATCTTTTGATATGAATGAATTATAAAAAAAGCTTGATGCCATCCATTAAGCAATGATGGATGATGAAGACATCGAAGAGGAAGCGGAGATAATTAGGAAAAAGAACTAAGAGCTTTTTGATAGATTTAATGCAGTTAATGAGTAATTTTAGAACAATGACAAGATCGAAAAGGCTTCAACTGATCATATCAATCAAGAAAAAGCAAAAACATAAGCTACAGGATAAAAATTGGAGCAACTTGAAAAAGATTTTAACTCTACAATATCTAAAATGGGGCAATTGTTCTTTTAAGCAGATTAAAATGGAAGCAGCTAGTAATCTAAAGAAGATTAGGGAGATCAGTTAAATAACTGCGAAAATAATGAAATCCTTGGAAAAATTGAAGCAAAGGACAAGGATGTCATAAACAACAGTGAAAATATAGATGATAATGATAAAAGCAAGAGTATTTCATGAGGATAATAAGTTGTTTTGCATATTTTGTTGTTGTTGTAATTTTGTTCATAATAAGAGTGTAAATATGATTCTTAGTATTATTTTTGAAATTAGTTCGAGTATGAATGAGCTATGATTTGATAATCAAGCGATCCTTAACAGGTTTAATTTCAATCCAAAGAGAGGTAGAAATTGATTTAAATTATAAAATGGATCCACACTACATTCATAGAATTTTAGTCTTTATGTAAAGGAAATTTACTTTTGAGACTTTTTTCTTTTCTGACTTGTTTCTTTTTCTTTTTCTTGAGAGAAAGAGTGAAAATTAATAAAAGAAAGAAATCAAAGATCAGAAAAACATAATTTATCTCAGAAGCTCGAATAATAAAAGATATTTCATCGGATAATTGTTTTTGATTGAATATCTTCAACAGTTGTTTGGTATTAAATTGTAATGTTTACGTTACAAAAGGGAACACTTTTCTTAATTTACTTATCTCTCAGCAATTAAAATATCTTAAATTATTATGCTCTTTTTGTTTCCAGTCAAACAATTGTAAGGGTAAGTTAATATTGAAAAAGAAAGGGATGCTGTTTTCCACTGTAATTCGAGTAAGCAAGTATGGATCAATTTGAGAATAGATTTGTGAATTATGACAAACCCTGAAATATGAGACTCCAGATAATTTATCAAAAGTTTGCAATTTATATTGCCAGACAGATATAAGAAATAAAACCCTTCACCCAAGATTAACTTTCAGATTTAGTTTCTTAGCATAAAATAACTCGCTCTGACTGCAAGTAGCACTTTAAGAAGAACAGACTGCTGCGCTCTCTCCTTACTTTAATACCTTCTCATAACAAAAATACTCAACGCAGAAGCTTATTGACTTAGATTCAAGTGCTCAAAGTCAAATGAATGGAGGTTATAATCATGGAAGTGACGGGATTCAAGGGAGGATTTACTATGACAATTCTGGCAATAATATGTACGCTTCCCAACCTCCATAGCATTAGATGTATCTCTAGAATATGGGAATGTAAGGATAGTTTCCTATGCATTAAATTCCTCCTGGTTTGGCTTTTAACCAAGGAGGAATCTACCAAGGACCGCCTAATAACTATCCTCATATTAACTTTATACCATCTTAGGTGGCTTAAAATTCTGCGATGGCTACTGCTCATATGATGGGAGGATCTTCCTATTCAGGGTATGCGACAGGAGGATCTTCACATCTTTCTCAAAGCTCCGGGTTTCTTACGTCAGGTTCAGTTCACATGTCTTAAGGTTCAGGTCCACTTTAGAATTCTCTAGTATCTGGTTCTTCTTAGTAAAAAGCGAAAGGACTTAGGTATGGAACAGAAGAAAAAGTAATGGGATCGGAAGATGATCGGACGAGTTGTGGAAGTGGAACAGAAGAAAATCTTATTGAACATCTCGAGCTTAGTAAATTTAAAAGTCAGCCTTGCCCAAATCAGAGTATGCAGCATAATCACAAGCAATGCTAGTTTTACCATGGATTAAAAGATAGACGAAGAGTTGGAGTTACTTATTCGTCTGATTAGTGCTAGCATATCGACTCTCTAGGTGCTAATTGTCCTCTTGGAGACAGATGCTCAAAGAGTCATAATAAAGTCGAGTAACTGTACTGCGCAGATAAATATAAAACTAAATTCTGCACCCATTATCCTAAAAATTGTAAATCTTGCGAATATGGGGAATTTTGCTCGTTTGCACACAGCGAGAGTGATATTAACGCAGAATTAATTCATAACTATGAATTCGATGTAGATTTCTATGTTTTTAGATATAAAACGGTGTGGTGTCCTTTTAACTACATTAACCACGACAGAGGAATGTGCGTCTATGCACATAATTGGTAAGATTATCGTCGGAAACCAAATTCGTCTGAGACTCCTTATGAACCTGAAAGCTGCTCAAGCTGGGAGCCTAATTCTTTTATTACTGATTATGAATTAGGTTGCCCAAATAAGTAGTCATGCAACAAATGTCATGGCTGGAAGGAATTGGAATATCATCCTAAAATATATAGGACAAAGCCTTGCATGCAGCAGCAATGCCCTAAAGCAAAGGCTTGTCCATTTTATCATACTTAAGCTGAAAAAAGGTAACAATATTAATAATGAATTGTATGTCTAAATAAGTCGTTAAATCGACAACATTTTTTGTTAATTTAAAGAGTTCTCTCCATGAATATTCAGTCAGAACTATTCAGATATGCTCCAAGGAACAGGATCACTAAAGGGCTATTTAAATCTTTTTAAAGCGTTATTCCGAGGGAAATTAAACAGAATTAGCAGTCACAAGGTTCTGCTTCAATGAACAGTTCAGCAGTTAACTAGTAACGTTTTTTCATAAAAATCTTTATTGGTAATGATGTGCATTTTTTGCAAAGGTCAAATTCTCAGAAATAAGGGCTTTTTAGTTCAACTTCAAGCTAACCCAGTAATGGTTCTTATGGATAAATGCCCTCAGAAGGCAATAACGGAAGTGTTGGAGTTAGTGTTGGAAGCAGCCAATTCAGACAACAAAATTCCTTAAATCAAAAGATAGGGAGAGTGAATTCTGCTCTGACCAAGATGAGCACATGCAATGATCTCTCTTCTAAGCTTGTTGAGGAATTCTCCGAACTTGATATGTAAGTTCTTAATATTATCTATTTCACAACTCAAGAATTATTTTTGGTTTAGAAACTCATCAAAAGGAAGAGGAGGAGAAGAAGAGAAGAAAGAAGCATCCTTACCAATTGTCCATTCACCGATTTTAAAGAAACCAGCTTTAAACTCTAGCAGTGGAGGCACTAATCGAATTCAATTTAAGCGATGTGAGAGTCAAAGCATTGATGACAACTCCTCCGATGAATCTGAAACGCCCTAATAAGATGCAGTTCCTCCTTTACAACCGACTACAAGCTAACAAACATCGGATCCAACAACTGATGAATCGAAAGAAAATTAAGGTGGACTCAGAAAATCTATTAAGATAACTAGACCTTTCGTTCTCGAGGGAGAGACTGAGAATACTAAGATTAAACAGCCGACATTGACAACTCTCCTCTCAAGTGATAAAGCAACTTCTCCTCCTATTTAACTATCTTCTAAGGACGAAGACGAAAGAGATGAGGAAGCCCAATAAGACAAATAGCATTCTCCTTTTAATCAGTTCGATAATGCATTTTCGTAGCTTATTTAACCTCAAATACTGTAATAGCATACTGAAATGTAAATCTTAAAGGCTCCACCTCTTTAGAAACTAAAAGGAACTGATAATTCTGATCTTTAATTATTAAATTAGATGTAAATTCAAACTCACAATGAACCCCTCAAACTTAATCACAACCATAATAAAAATCAACATACGAATAATAATACTATTTTTCATAAATCTGACAGCCAACAAAACACCCCTTCTAGCTCTCAAAGTTTAACCAAAACAGATCATCATAACCAAGATGAGGATGATTTCAATCATATCAACGCACTAATAGATAATATCTAATGAAAATACTTCTAAATCCTGCTATCTTTTTACCAATATCATGTTCATGTGTTCGTGCAGGGATTGTTCATTTTTACTCAATTGAATAAATAATCTTAGAATAGAAAAATGTCTTCTTTTTCTGCATGACAGTTTCATTACAAAAATATTAAAAATTCTTTTTTGGTTTACTAAAGATGCTTGAGACTCACTAAATATGACATTTATTATTTTTATTTTATGGATCTTTAAATGAAAATAATAAGAGTGTTTTTATTTAATACTATGAAATGAAATTATCTTTAAATAAGCAGTTCTTTTTAAGTTTAGGTTATTTCTTGTAAATCTTCCACTAGTATTATTTTTGTTTGCTCATTCATTCATTTTTATCTGCATAATTTGTAACAAAAAAAATGTTATCTTGTTTTAACATTGGATTTTGATCTGTTTAAAGCTGTTTAAATCGTCGTAATAACTGAGTAGGTTAATCCTATTATTATTGTTTTTCCTTATTTGTTACGTGCTGTTCTTAGTTAATTAATAATTCATTCAAAAGAAGAAACTAGAAGAAATCTGAAAGAAATAAAATAATAAATAAATAAGTTACTTATTTTTATCACGAAATGGATTCCTTTGAAGATAGAAACTAGAAAAAAGAAATACCGCATCGCCCCATCCTCACTGACCTTGAAGAAGCGATCAATTTTGGCTTCACTGCAGTTGGATAAGTTGCACATTTCGAAGCATTTTTAGAAAACTGGAATGATTACGAAGTTGAATGGCATTTTGAGAGTCAAGATTTTCATGTATCACCTTCGTTTGGTAGGCTTGGAACAAAAGGAGCTCGCTAAACCGTGAGCATTGAATTTCACCCAACTGAAGCATCAGCCATCATCAACGTAATTGTGCTGCATATTGAAAATGAGACTTCGAGAGCAATAAAGGTTAGCGGTGTAGGGAAATATCCTTTCTTGCAGATAAGTTCCAAGCGCGTTAACTTTGAGAAACTATTGGTAGGCAAGAAAGCGAGAAAAGAAGTACTCATTAAAAATTTAAGCTAAGTTGGAACATCATTCACTGTAGTTCGTTCTTTACCTGACGAATAAAGGGATAGAACATTTACCCTTGATGTTTCATCTGGTTTCATCCCAGCCCAGTCGAGTTTCTTGCTGAAAATTACATTCTAGCCTTCAGTTGTTGGACTTGTTTCAACTACTCATTGGTCTCTTGTTATCCCTGGTGGAACCACAACGGAATTCAGTGCAACAGGAGAAGCTTAAGGATTTGAAGTTCGGATGAGTACACAAAGCATAAACTTTGGGGAGATTCGCATTTCCGAAGGTGCTAGCCGGATATTTGCTCTACATAACAACAGTGAACTGCCAACAAAGTACAACTTCTTTAATGTTGACGGTTCAAATGTATTCAAATTCTCCAAAACCCGTGGAATATTAAGACCCAAATCAGATGTCCGTCTTCTTGTAAGTTTTGAGCCTCGCAATACCATTTGCTACTATCAGCGAGTTTTTTGTATTATCTAGAATCACAGCATCCTTGCTTTGGATCTTTTAGGAACTTGCTATGATCTTCTTTTTAAGCCTTTGCCTCTATTCTAGCATCAAATTGATTCCTTCCGCTAACGTGTTATTTAAGGACGGCTTTCAGAAATCGATTTCAAATACATGGAAAACTCTTTGCTTCTCAAACTCTCCAGAAATTCTCTCCCTCTCACTGCTTCTTAACTATTGAACAACTAGAATCAATTAGCTTTGACTTAAGGAGCTTCAAGTCTAGAAGCTTAACCACTTACACAGTCTCTCCTTCTAAAAACCTCAACTCGCAAGTAGCTTTCTAAACAAGAAGATGGCACTTCCCGCTATGGATCAGATCAAAAAGCCTTACGAGAATCGAATACTTAACTAAAATCCAAAGGATCAACAACTTAAAAAACTAAATAAACAACAGCAAAAAAAGCAATTCCAACTTTAGCCACTTCTATTGCTACAGGAGCTAGCGAACAATAATAGCTCCCTATTGATTAAATCACTGAAAGATACGAAGAAGAGCCATAATCTACTTATTAAAGTTAAATCTAGCTGCATCATGAGCTTTTTCTTAAGCAATCAGCAGGATCCCGGTTAATTAGGACAAGTGAGGAGTTTATTGATTTCGGCTACCAAGAACTTATGACTTTAAGCCGTGAAAAACAAATAACTGTCTTCAATCAAATGAATAGTAAAATCACAATATTCTGGACAAAATAAGTTTCATCTGAAATCGAGAACAGTCTTTCAGTGTTCAGCGTGACACCAGAGACAACCACGATTAAACCTCACTCAGAAGCTGTTTTTAATATCTCTTTCCGTCCTGTTAAAAATGCGAATTTCTTTTTCTAAGATCTCTAATTCGTAGCTTATAAATACACCGAAAAGAGTACCAAAGGAGTAGTAGATTCATTTCAAAAACATCTCTTGTCGCAATCCTTAAAACTTTAAGAAGGTCAAGGGTTACGACATGCTAATTCTTCAACTTAACTTCGGCTAACTAATTCAGTTATTCCTTAAGACTACAGTGCTGACGAAACACTTCCTCCGTTTTGCTGTTAAGTTAGTTGTGTTGGTCATTCTTTTGGCCCTTCGAGTCTTGTTTTCGTTCCAATGGTTTAAATTCTGCCTTCAAATAACGTAATAAAATTCAATAATTGAAAACTTTTTGATAAATTTCTCTTGTTTTTAGGTTTATTTCAAGCCATGCAGAGTTGGAGAGGTTTCTTATTAGACAATAGAACTGAACAACAGTGGAGATACTCCTTTTTTCTTCCGCTGCTAGAAGGAATCTCATGAGGTATATTCTGCTTACCCTTCTATCGGATTTGTGTTGCCAAAGCAATTTGCCCTTCTGGTAATATAATTCAAACCCAAGGAGTCCAAAGGATACAATTCTGTCTTGAATATTATCCTCAACTAGAATTCTTCAACACCTGTAAAAATTAATGTATTTGGAGCTTGCAGTGAACCAACTCTAACTTTCTAAAACGATGGGAAAATATTCTTTCCTCCTTCTGCTCTTGGTGTTTCCTCAAAATAGAAAATTAGAGTTGAAAATCGCTCGAAAATAGATCTGAAATTTGATATTATTGTCCCAGAGAAATATGCACATGAATTGTGCTTTGAGCCTTCTTCAGGTGTTATGCGATAAAATGAGCACCTCTCTATTGTCTGCAGTTTTGCACCTTATTCAAAAAAGAACTATAAAATTAAACCTATTTTCAAAGCCAGAGAATTGTTGGATCTTTCTCAATCCATGGTGGGATATTTTCTTCCAGGTATTTTAATAAAAGATTTAAAGTGTGTGTTCAAATGATTTAGTAATGTCTTTATTCTTAAATAGGATCAGGAAATGCTGAAGAAATCACTAAGCTGAGTTAACTAGAGAATGACAATCTGAAAAATATCGAGAAAGAATTAGTCGTCTACAGTAAAGGAGCAGATGGATCTCTCTCAATAAGTCCTAAAATTGTTGATTTCGGAATTGTGAAAGTCAATTTTTCTGAGAGAATCGTCGCCACCATTGTCAATGATTCAAATTGTACTTTTTTCATTGAACTGAAGTTAGTCTTGGATGATGAAAAGAATGAAGAAGACCAGCCTATTGAACGTGTAAGTTCAAGTAAAGAATCCCAAGAACGACCTTAGAATGGTGGATCTGAGGATGACTAAGATAAAAGGAGAAACAATCAAAAGAAAGGAGAAAATAATCTCAGAGAACTCGATCAAGGAGTCATTGATACTAATTTCAAGCTTGACTTTTCAAAAGGAGTGATGGCTGCGAATTCCAAAATGGATATTGGCATAACTTTCTCACCCAATAAAGTTAATTTTTTCAGACTAAAACTCGAAGTCCTCGCTACTGAAAGAGATCCTCATGCTAGCATTGAGCGATCCACTAAAAAGATATTCGTCTAGAAGACTGAATTAAAAATCAAAGCTAGTGGTAATTTCCCTTTGCTGAAGATTATCGATGTCCGCAATGATGCGATAAGCGTTGCTTCTCTCTGGGAAAACTTTTAAATTAACAAGATAAATGATGAATTAGCTACAGATCTGAATGAGCATGAAATCAATTTCCTTCGAATAGAACAGCTCAATGTTGAAGAAGCGAATCACCTTCAATAGCAGCTCAAAAATTACACCTGGAACTTTGGATATCTTCCGAATAACTAAGCTGTGAAACCAAGAAAGATTGTTGTGACGATCTAAAATATCGGAGGAACTGAGCTTGATTTTGAATTCAAACTTCCATCTGACAGCCAGGTATACTATCATGCATGAAGCACTATCAAATTACTAATTAACTTTCTGGTAAAGAACATTGATTATCTTTTAATTTTTTATATTTTAATTAGATCGATGTTGAACCTTGGGCCGATCCAGGAGAATTGCAAGGAGACGAAGCAATCGAAAAGGCAATAGTAGACAGGAAGATATTCCAAATAATTCCAAAAAGTGGAACATTAAAACCTTAATAATTACAAGACATTTAACTCATTTATAGCCCTGGTAGTGTTGACGATGGGTTTTAGATATTAGCTTAGAAACAAGCCAAAGTTTAATCTGAGAATCACCTTCTTCGAGTTGTGTTATAAATCAACAACGGAAAGCCTTTAGTAATAAGTTTGAAAGGTATGACGCTGTCTCCGACATAAGGAATGCTTTCGGTGAAATAAAATTAAGTTACTCTGCCAGATTGCCCGATTGGAATGATTTTACCTTTAAAATATCCTATTGAAATTCAGAATGTTGGGCTAACTAAGCTGAACTATTCCATTGAGATACAAGAAATCGACTAATTTGGACAGAACATCGATTCTAAATTTGAGATTTTTAACGTATCCAACGTTGCTGGGTCTCTGATGCCAAACGAGAAGGAATATCTCTATTGTCTCTTTAAACCTCTCGAAGCTAAGAAGTATTACCATATACTTACTATCAAAGCAACTGACTTTATGAAACCTCTCCAAGACATCCGCTTAAACGTAGTAGGGTAAGGTTATTCGAAACCTTCTAAAAGGTCAATCAAAATGCAAGAAAACGAATATCCTTAGCAGCGCTCATCAGTTTCGTCTATTGGAAGCAAAGTATTTTTCTCAATCGAAGAAATTGACTTTGGTAAGCTCCTTCCAAATGAAACTGTCCATAGAATAATCATTCTGTATAATCTATCTACTGATTAGAAGCTAAGCTTTGATTTTACAAAGGGATTCTCGATCTAATCTAAAGCACCTGGCTTGGTTTGGTAAATTGGATTTAAGAATCATTTTGGGTATTGATTCATTTTTTATTTTGAAACATCAAAAGTGATGACAAATTCACAATTGAGCCAAATCAAGGAAGATTAGAAGCTGGTGAGTTTGTTGAGTTGAAACTGATTCTCGTTCAGGCTTAATCTCCGTCTATATATTCTGGTGAAGTTGAATGCCGTATCTTATGGGGCAACCATGATATCAACAGTAAGCCAATTTCTAATAATACTTGTATTTTTTATTAGTTTCTCTCTTTGTGATTAAGGTAACCCTGTTCTTACATCTGTGACTTCTGTGTCTAGCCAAAATATCCCTCATGAGAAAGAGACTTTGTTCTTGAGAATAAAAAAGGAATCAAAACTAGATGCTAAGTACTCCCTTCCTTTAGAATAGCTCAAACCAACGTTCTTAAATGAACACCTCATGACTGCAGTCATAGGCTAAGCAATCCAAGAGATTCTAAATGACGAGAATGTATATACTACATTGAAGAGATTGAATAACTAGCCTATTCCTTTGTTCATGTAACTTGATGGAGAAAATCCTGTTACTATCAACTCAGTTAGTAAGGGAATAGATGATGTGCTAGAACTCAGCGCCATTGAAGAAGGACTGCTAAATGATTCCCTTGATATCTAAGAACTTAACGAAGAGGGAAGCTCTGTAATTCATGAATAGCAAAGCTTCATGCAAGGCATAGCAAGATCTAAGGCGAATACTGCGAAACCTAAAGAAGATGGTTCGCAAGATTACAGACAATAGTTTTTGAACTCAGAGTTTCTTGAATTAACGAATCTTATCATGGAAAATACGTTCTTCAATATTATTCAAGAAGCTACACATAAAGAGTGTGATCTCCTTCGTCTATCGAAGACATTCGTTTAACCCAATGCATTCAAATGAAAGGGCAATTAGTTTAATGTACAAATATTTACATATTTTTATATTTTACTTTAAATTAAAGAGATAATTCACCTTTGTAATTAAGCAGAACTATTTTATATTGGCAGTATTTGGCTTTGAATGTTCAATAGTATTGTGTTTTTTACAAATGCCTCCGCTGAAAGATAGAGGTTGACGATGGATATTGATCCAGAAGATAAACAAATAGCAAATTAATTTTTATAATATCTTGCTCTTAAAGCAACTTTTTGCAATTTAATTCGTTTTACAAGTTAAAAGAAGAAATGTCAAATCAGATGCAAGAAGATAGCCTTGACGCTGGAATCTGCCTCACCCACAACAGGCCCTTCGAATGCTACTCTCTCGATGAAAATTGGTCAGTCAATTTGACTTGAGCTTCTCTCAAATGACAATCTTCTGGAATAGTCTTATTTGTCCATCATGTCTGATGTTCGGACCGAACATGGGAAATCGAGTGTGCAGAATTGACGAAGCAGCAAAGAAACTCAGGGCAAAGCTATCTGAAGCAAGAGACTCAAGTAAGATTGAGAGAGTTGGTGATTTATTAGTGTTACGCACATAATGAATTGTAGATTTGCTAAATGTTAAATCGAATTATCATATTTTTGAAAAGATATTTTGACATACGACAAGACAGAGAATGTGCTGCTCGATATCAGACACACAAAAATCGAATGCGAAGAGAAGAAAGCCCAGATCATGAAAGAAGTCGAGCTCACTTTCTCCAATGTGATCAAGCTTCTCAAGCAGAGGAAGGAAGAAGTGATTAACGAGCTAAATGAACACTTTAATCAGCAAATTGGGGCAGTATATGAAGAGGAACAACATTGGTGAGGATGAGAGTTATTTTGTTTGAGCAATCAATAATATGTTCCCTTAATGAAAAATAAAAGGATTGAGAAGCAGGATGTGGGAGAAGAATTGTCGAATTTGCTCAAAGAAGAAAATGACCTTGCACTTATTCAAAAGTCCAAGCTGATTTTGACTGGCATTGAGCAACTTAAAGAACCTCAAAAGTACAAGCAAGTCAAGATCTTAAATACTCTCGATACGAATTTCAAGGCACAATAGCTGGATTCTTCAATCAAAGAGTTCTAAAGGGATCTTGAAAAATTTGTTGTGAAGGGAGAAATCATTACAGTTTAGTACAAGTGCTGATAAATATTTAATATTTGTTCCTATTTTGAATTCTTCGTTTTCTCCCTCGAAAATGTTTGCTTTGGATGCTTCTTTACAAAGTCTTAAACTTTTTTGATTTGAAAATTAATAATCTGCAATAATTTAAAGTGCTTGAATTCTTGAAATTAATCATTCCATCAAAGATTAATACATATTTTCATAACCCAATTAATACCTATTCCAGCTTGTTCAGATTAGAAATCAATTAAATTATCAGAACCAATAATTAATCTTCAAGGAGAAACAGAAATGGCAACATTCTTCAAATTTTCTTCAAGTAAACCTGCTGCTGATCTCGAGAATCAAACTAAAACACCAAGTTCAATCTCTTCTAATGAATCGTGTTTCCCTTCTATGACACTGAAGGAGAGGATGCTTGGATTCGGCATGTGTTTTGTCCTTGGTAAGTTTCTTTGGATATGTTGAATGTTGTCAATAATTTTTCATTGATTAGGTATCCTGATCGAAATCTTGTCATTCTTGTCAATGGGAGGGTCTATCACAAAAATGGCTTTACTCTACAGTTTAGGCAATATTATCAGCTTATCTGGGTAAACATAGAAATTGAATCATATTTTAGTTAATATTTTGATTTTGATTTAGGACTGCATTCCTGATTGGATTCTAAAGACAATTTAAGAATATGACAAATAAAACTAGAGCTTTAACTGCTACTGTTTTCTTGATTTCACTGATCATGACTTTTGTTTGTGCTCTCGTTCTTAAAAATAAACTTCTTGTGCTAATTTGCTTGATCGTTCAATTCGCTTCCTTCTTTTGGTACAGTCTGAGCTACATCCCTTATGGAAGAACAATATTCACGAAATGTGTTGGACTCTGCTTGAAATCCTGAAAATAGAAAATAAACAAAGAACAAAAGAAATTCTTTCATAATAAATAAAAAGTAATGCATAACTAATTGTGTTACTATTTGTTTTGCTTATCAATATGAATGCTCTTTAATAGAAAATTAAAAAAGGCAATAAAATAAAGCAGCAAACATAAATTATCGATTTCATTCGCTGTAATAATGTTTATTAATCTTTTTTATCATTAATTGCAACCATCCCCTTTTTTTCTTTAGCATTTTCAGAATAATTTCAAAGAAAGATTTCTTTCCTTCTCAGAATGAGTTCAATTATCACTTGATTATCATATTTTGATTATTTTGAAGGATTGGTTATGCAGACAAAACAAGTCTAGAATAAAGAATACCTCAATTAAATGAAGAGTGAACACTTAATAATAAAAGAATCTTTCTTTCTTCTGAGAGCATGTTGCCTGGGGGATAGTCCTTTTTCTTAAATTTAGATAATCCCCTTTGAATGTTATTTACTAAAATATTAAT
>Ga0302271_10001115_pt1 | contig 26243 bp, 18 predicted proteins | sample III_Bog_N1_1_FD_198767 | JGI IMG/M metagenome (GOLD analysis project Ga0302271, IMG submission 198767) | Peat permafrost microbial communities from Stordalen Mire near Abisko, Sweden - III_Bog_N1_1 | ecosystem: Environmental > Terrestrial > Soil > Wetlands > Peat | place: Sweden: Abisko... | reverse complement strand
ACCACACCCCCTACCCCATCCTCTACCCCAACCCCACCCCCTACCCCAACCCCAACCCCAACCCCAACCCCAACCCCAACCCCAACCCCAACCCCAACCCCAACCCCAACCCCAACCCCAACCCCAACCCCTGAGAAGATATTATTCAGTTAAAGAGAAAACTAAACTGTTTTGCTAATTTCTTTTTGCATTGACTCCTTTGAGCTTAAAGTTTCAGATGTATTTATTCATCTTCTCTTAGATTTCTTGGTTTTTCCTAAAAATATCAATAAATAATAAAATAATTTTTTTACACATTTACTTAACAACAATAACAAGCTTGGTAAGGATAAAGAGTTTAAAAATGGTGAAATAAACATGAAAACAAAACATAAGATAAAAATAGCTTCCATAATTCTCATTTCTTTAAGGATCATTAGTTTAGTTAATTCTATTGAGTAATAAGCTTCCATTAATTTATTTTCAGCTTAAAATCTGTCACTTGTCCCACAAAGAATATTGGAGTCAGACATAAGGTTAAGGTACCGTTTAAGTGGTAAACATGAGGTTTTAGTGATTAAGTATTTTGGTTTTAGTATGGAAATATGTCATGAGGGAGTTATCAGAGTGAGTAGCTAAAGATTATTGAGGTATTAGTTAATGCTGATTTTCATATTTTTTCTTCTTTTTTTTGGTTTAAGAAAGCAATATTTGGTTTAAGTTGAAGAAAAATAGAAGGGCATTGTTTTTGAGAAGAAATCTAAAAAGAAAGAAAATATGGAATTTGAGAAAGAAAAGAGGAAAGTTTAGGAGAAAGACTAATTTGTAGAAAATGTTTTGAATGATTATTAAAAAATCAATTAAGCAAACATGTGAAAGAGTTATGAAGAGCAGACCAACTTAATGGGATACTACTAACTCTTGTACAGCTATCATTTAATTATTGATAAACAAGAAATCAATAAATTTAATGGGTTTAGAAAAATTGATTCTGATTAAGGAATAGTTTTGAATATTTCTGTTTTTATTGAAGAAGAATGTTGATCAATCAAAAATACTAGATCACACTCCAATTTGAAATTAAATAATAAAGAAAACAATACAACACCAAGTAAAAAGGTAATAGACACAACCACAACCATACTATTTACAAAATATTACACCAAAGTGCTTCATAAGATGAATATTAATAATCCCAGTTAGAATTCTGATCAGGGACAGGCCGAACCATCTGTGCAAAGATTATGTCCTCGCCACAGAAATAAGGAGTGCATTTACCTTTCCACTGATCCTGCTCGCACTGACGATCTGATCTTCAAATGCGAGTTCTGCGTAGTGGAACAAACCCTTCAATCAAAATACCTCCTTCCTATCTCCCAGCTTGCAACCAGCGATCTCAAGACAGTTTTCTGGCACTGGCCTCTCCCCGATAACTCCGAGCTTCTGGAGAAGGTAAGAGTGCTCTCGACAAGAGAAAAGCCAGATACTGCCTACAAGCAAGAAATAGATAAATTCTTTAAGGAAATGAGAATCTAAGTCATGGCAAGGATAGACGAAGTTCAAACAGCCATGAACAAGCGAGCAGAAGCTCTCTGGGACTTCGATCACACCATCCTCGAGCAGTACAGCTAACTCAGTGCCAAGGAAGCACTCAAGAACGCAGTGCTCGATAGTTCTGAGGGACTCGAATCGCTCTCCACGAGGATCCGAAGAACAGTTACAGGAGTGCTAGCAGACACAGAAGTAGCTGCAGCGTCTTTGGCGAGCAGTCTGGAGTAGCTGGCGTTGCAGGAGAGTGCAGTGGATTTCACAGGACCTCAGAAGATCAAGGAAGATATTCTAGAAAGGATTTCAAGGATCTCGATGTTCTTGGTGGAGAACATGCAAGATCTGCAGGTGCAGCCAGCTCTGCAGCTTCGGAAAATGGAAACAGAAACTGAAGGCAATCTCGATGTCGTCTTGAGACTGGCTTCCTGCAGATTCAATGATCTTTCACAAGGGTTCAAAGAGAGAATGAGCAGCTAGCTGTAGAAGTTCCGCAAAGTCTTTGACAGAATCCAGTTAGGAGATGCAAGGGAGGAGAGTAAGAGAGTAGCAGAGTTCGACAGTCTTGGCGAGGAAGAAGTGGGAGAAGTGAAGGCTTTCGCTGAGAGGCTGATTGAAACTAAGAAGAGGAGAGAAAGAGGGGAGAATGGGAAGAAAGTGCTGAAGGTTGAGGATTTAATGAGACTAGTGAAGAACAAAGCAAATCATGTAAGCGAGGAAATGATAGAGAAATCGTAAGCTCTGCTGGAAGGAGTGAGCAGGTATATCGCAAGCTTTGAAGTGGATTCTTTTTTCTAAGAAGGGTTCGAATAGGAGTAATTCGAAGGAATGATTGATTCAGAGATACGGAATGCAGGAAAGGCTATTCAAGAAGTGAAAGAACTCTTTGGGGAAGGACAACAGGCAAAGGAAGCTCTTGAAGAAGTGATTAATGTTGGGAAACAGATCGCAAGGCTAATGGCTCAACCTCAACAGCAGAATGGAAGAAGCCTAAACGCAGAGAAAATCATGGAGTTGGTGAAGAACGACACGAACTTCTGCAGCGAAGAGTATGTGGGTAGCTTGCAAGCAGCTCTCAAAGGAGTGCAACACTATTTAGAGTCATTTTAGCTTGCTGAAAGAGAGAACAAGGGTCTGGACAGAGAGCAATTGAGCAGCTTAGGTAGGCTGGGCAGCAAAATCAAGGATTTGAGTGTGAGGTATGGCGAGGGATACAAAGGAAGATCGAGTCCAAACGAAGAAGAGCAGCCGAAGTCAGTGTCAGTCTCAAGGTGGTTGAGAAATAACATTGGAGAAAATGGGGTTAAAGAAATCGATAGTTTGTTATGCAAGTTGCCAGTATTCGAGCTGACAGAGTGCCAGTGGAAGCATGCTTGCATTCAGTGGAAATGGATGAAGACTGGGTATGGGTCAAGTAATACTTTAGAATTGTAAAATGAGGAGAATGGTGTGCGAGTAATACAGCAAAATAACTGCACAAGCTAAGCTGTAACAGAGAGCAACCTAGACAACCATTTGGTGTATTCTGTCAAATGCACTTTTAATAAGCCTTTGAATGGAGTAGGTCATGTGATGGTAGGCTTGATCCCTGAAGATCAAATCAATGTTTCTTACTTTGGAAGTGACGGCCATCAATGTTTCTGGTCTTATCCAGGGCATGGTCCAACTCAGATAATAAAAGGACAACTACTGAATTCTGCTGCATTGAACAGTACAGTGACCACGATTCTGTTCAAGTTCTGCATCCAAACACAGAGCTTCCTGCAATCCGACCAAACACTCCAAAACATCAGCAAGCTCGACAAAATCAAAATCAATCCAAACACTAAATACAGATTTGGCATTCGTATTAGTGAAAATGCAAGTAACTATAGCTGTGTGTTCTCTGACGTGATGACCTGCGTGGATTAAGGAAATGCTGATGAGTTCTGAGAGATTTTGCATATATTCACTGACAATGATGCTATGCTATTGTTTATTTCCGAACAATAATGAACTCTCTATTTTTCGTAAGCTGTGTCTTCTATTTGAATAATCAAAACAAACAAGTTAATTTCATTTCAGTTACCTTCTTATTAATAACCTTTATCTCTCACTCTTTTTCCTCTACAAATTGAATAATCAAGTTTCTGCAGATAGATAATCATTGTGTCGTTGGATAAATGTATTTTGATCACCACATCCAGCTGACTTCATAGCAAATGATACCCAGTTAGCTTTCATCAAGAAGATAATTGATTTTTAAAACTAGTTGAAATGTTAGTTGCTAGTTTTTTAATCAAGGATTCTTGATATTACTATTTTTACTTTCATAATCTTTTTTGCAGTTATTATTTGGACATATTTTAATATGTTTCTTCTTAAGAATAATGAGAGTTTCGAGAATAATATTTTTAAGCGATATTTACTAAGAAAAAGAAGTAATTTTTTAAGGTGTTTTATGAAGAAAAAAGGAAAATCAAACAGAGGACAAAAAAAAACAGATAAAAATACTTATTTGTATGAAAAATTGATTGATAAAAGAAGCTGATGGTAGATCAATTTATTTGATACTAAAAAGGGAAGAAAAAAGAAGAAAGAATCAAAAATATTGTGTCGAGAGAAACAAAAAGAAGCAGCAAAATTTTAGCATTAAAGGTTCAAATATCGAAAGATTTGATTATCAGATTTTAAATCGCAAGAGCTAAAACTAGATTAATAGCTATCACATGGTATCTGAGTGAGTCAATCATTATTCGAGAAATATATATTGAGCTACTGTGAGTTGTGAATCAAAAAGGGATGATGTTGCTAAAATTAATTGAAATTCTAACTGGAGGATGTTTGAATTACTAAACTACTATTTAACTATTATGAATAAGCACTTGGGATATCATCGAGAATTGAATTTGATATGAAATCACTACGTTCTTGACTATTCACTATCGGAGATAAGCCTTAGTTCTTGGAGTGATGTTAGCCATCCTTAGATTTAGTGCTGGTACCAACTTAAGCACGATTTAGAGGAGAGAATTAGCAATCAACTTAGATACCGAGAGGCAAAGAAGGAGAATTGTATTTTTAGTGTTAAGGAAGTGAAGCTTATGAGGATAATTACTGAGGGTAAAAGTTAGTTTCACTATTTTTATTGTTCTCCTGAGTTTATTACAGTAGCTATGGCTGATTATTTTAATTGACTTAAGTATTTTTGTTATTGTTTTAGTAATCTTAAATGCTAATCTAAGGTACATTTAGAGAGTTCCTTACAGCAGGAAGATTATTACTGCTTTGAAAGAGGAAATTATTAGAAATAGGTGAAGATGCTGCTACTTATCTTGGAGTGTCAAGTTATGTAGAAGATACATTATGAGCAGATAACAGGAGACCATGGTGATTAAGTTGTTTTGGAGTAGTTGAAGTACCCTATTGAGAACTATTGCTGTTGATTCTAGACGCTTTCAAACTCTCAAGCTAGGCTTTTAGATAGATTATCTGCTCACTAAGATGCTCACATTCTTCTGTTTTTCTGGAAGCAATATCTCTAAAGTGTTTCTTTTCTTTTTATAGGCTCTCTGTTTTCAAAGTAAGAACTGCATTAGTTCGTCGAAGGTTCTAGATCTCCATGTGTAAGTCTCCATCGAACTCAATGTGCTTACTCTAAACAAAGAAAAAATAATTGAAAAATTAACTAAAAAAAAGAAAGATCTTGAGATTAAAATCATGAAAAAAGGGAATACATTTCAACAAAAACAATTATTATTAATGATCTATCATTTTGAGATAATTTTACCTCTGCAGTTGGATGTGATGAGTTGGATTAACCTTAAGAGACTGAAGACATTAATACAACATTTAAATCCTATTATTAAGATTTTAGTAGTAGTGTTTAGGCATCATCTTGTTTCTTTTTTTATTTTTTAACATTCACAATAGATCCAGCTAGTGGCTGTGTGTTCTGAGCATGCTTTTAGAAGCTGCCTCTTATGGAGTCTACATTTGTAGGTTCTTTAGAGAAATAATGATTTTCTTCTCTTTCCGAATTCTGATTCTAAGGTGAAAAGAAGGAATCTTAAAGGGAATAGATATTATGAGAATTGAAGGATCCCTATGATGGAGGTGGTCTCTTTGTTGTAGAAGCTTATTCAGTAGTGAAGCGTTTAGCAATCATAGGATGAAGAAGATGTTCAGAAGATTTTGAAGATGATGTTTCAGCTGAGACTAAGATATCATTGATATGTTCACTTGGAGAAGATGAAGAATTGACTTATTATTGTGACTGTGTTTGCTTCACAATTGCTGGGTCTGCAGTAGAGTAATATGGCAAAGAAGGCATTTCAGGTTTAAGATAGCAGCCATAGGTCAATTTAGTAGATTAGTCTTTAAAAATATTATTCAAAAAAAAAGAAGTTGTTAACAAAATCATTATCAATAAATAAATTTTTGAATAGTTCTATTTTCATCTGAATTTAATCAAAAACACTAATATTGAATCTGAATTTTAAGGATTAATTTCTTGTTAATTACATTATTAATCTGTTGTCTTAAGCAACTGCTGGAGATTCTTAGATTTGCTTTATGGGAATTGCTGTTAGATCTTTGAAGACCCATAATTCTTGTTAGTACTCTCCTAAGACTGAGGGGCATCAGATAAATTCGATTCTTAAGTTGTTTTCATGTTGGAAATCTGATTAGTTTAGATGTGAGAATCACCCGATTTACGTACATTTGTTTCTCCTTTTTATTCAAAATGCTGAACAATATTAATTCTTTTTTCACTACTAATCCTTAAGCTATTTCTATTGATATCACTATTGCTATTAGAACAAGCTTATTTTAAGAAATTAGACTCATCATATGCGCTTGGAGTCTTCTTAGCAATTTGAGAAAAGTAATATTAATCATTTTCTTTTTCTTAAGACATTTTTTCACCTATTTCACTTTCATTAAAAATCGAGTTTTGTTTCTCCTTTTCATGTTCATATTCTTGAGTGTTACTCATGTACTGCTACGATGGCAAACTAGCTCTGAGAATACTATTTTAGTCATGTTTAGATCTGAATTTGTTCTACCCAAGCAAACCAATATTACTATTCCTTGATGTTGGAGATAGATATCCTTTTCCAGGCTTAGAACGATTACTGTTACTGATGCTAATGCTCTTAGGACCTAGCCATATGTTTCCTGAAAACAATTAAAATATTGTTAGGAACAAGTATTTGAAGTCAAAAAGAATTAAGTGAAAAAACTGCAAAGAAAGTTATTTATTGCAAAAACCACTTTAAAGCAATATCACAAACATCCTTAGTTGTGAAATATTAGGGGAATAGATAAATCTACCAATCTACCCAGATGAGATAGTAGGGATACATGTTTTTGAGAATTCAAATGAAGATGTAAGTATTGATGATTTTGGGTAAATCAAACTGCCAAAAAATAAAAAGGGGGACTATCTCAGTTTAGGAGGTGAATCATTATCCTCTCTCTCTCTGTCTCTCATGCTACTACATAACTGCAATATTATTTGTTTTTCTCTTTAAATCTCAATTTTCTTTTTGCTACTTTTACCTTCATGGATTTTTTTTTGAAAAGTTTTCGGAATGAGTTCTGATTTCGGGAAGAACATCGCAGTAGAAGTTGGGGAATGGCATTTAAGATGTTTAGCACTGCAGGCATTTTTCTATGAAAGGAAGGAATTTCTCATTTTCTCATCCGAATGAGGTGCTATGAAATTGATACTCTTTCTGAGTTCATAAGATCCCTATCTTGTGAGATTACTTCGCGTTAGAGAATCATTTGAAGTTGGTTTCACCTCTGTCTGCTTAGATGACTCAGTAAATCTATAACCCTCGCTTGATTCCTTTTTATCACTCAAACGTGAACTCGCAAATAAACTATTGACTGCTTTATGCTAATGCTGTTGAGAAGCTTGTTGTTACACAAGAAAGCTGTTTGTGCCACTGCTTGTGATATTATTGCTGCTATTAATGTTCTTGTGGTCAACAGATGAAAAAGTTGTTGAACTTTTATTATTGTTATTGCTGGCATAACCAGTGGTAAAGTAACTGCCAAACATAGTATTATTGCTATTAGAAATATCTATGTAACTGTGAAAATATATGTCCTCTGATTTTGTTCTTCTCCTATTATTTGTGATTTATTGGAAGGAATTCTTGATTCCTTGTTACTTTCTTTCCTTTCGTAAATCGATTGATGAGGATCAAATGAATCAAATGGAAACGGAATGCACTTGAATGGAGTTTTAATTTTAATAATATAATTTATGAATTATTTTTGTTTTGTTCTTTCATTCTTTGTCTGGGTAATTATCTCCTTCTCCCTCTTTCTTTCTATTCATTCATCCCTTTTTTTACCCTAAAACTCAATTTCGATAACTCACTTTTTTTCTCACAGATTATTCAATTCAAAAATTCAAATACCTTCATTCATTTTTTCGATTTTGCAACTAGCCGCTGTTTTCTATTTTTTTCCTATCAAAATACGCACATCTTACGACTTTTATTTTACAAAAATTCATAGTTTTCAAAGCATGAAAATTACACTTTATCCTCTAAAAACACAAGCCATCCATCAATGGGATGTTCTTCTCTAAAAAGCTCTCGCAATCATCTAAAACCAATATATTTACATCATTTTTCCTACAACTTCTCCTACTTTTCCTACTGTGATTAATTCAATTCTAATTTCGTTTCTGATTCAGCTTATATTTTCTTGTAAACTTAATCTAAATTACTGCTGATTGTGAGAGTCTACTAATCAATACCTGTGAATGCTCCAAGTCGTTAAGTTTACTTTCCAAATCTCTACGAAAATGTATAAAATCTAGGATTCTTCGATTCAAAGGTATAGTGATCTATTCCCTAATATTTATGCCTTGCCTTCAACTATCCATTCATAGGCAACGGTTATGTCTACGATTAGTCAGCAATTCGTTTCTAAAGATGTTTTTCAAGGAGTTTTATTTCATAGTGTTCCTTGATGATTGCATTGCTAACATGATCGAATTTATCTTCAAATCTCTTCTGCACAAGCAAACTCAGCTTTTCATTCAAGTATGCTATGTCAGATAGAATTTTCTCTTCGATTAGCGCTTCGTATTGCTTGTTAGCAGAGTTAATATCCTTGAGAATATTATTATTTTTATCGGGCAAGAATAGTTCCATTTTCTCTTTATTCGCTAAGTACCCCATGACGTAATCTAAATCGAGTTGATCTCGTAGAATGATTGCTTTGTCTTCTTTGAATAGCATATTGACGAGATACGGGATGTGATAGACAATTTGATGGATTAATTAGCTGACTTTCTTGATATTTTCGAATTCATTTTGCATGTAAATGAGATATTGCACTAATCTACTCAATTCAATTCTACTTTCGATGCTCAGTCGATTAAACATCTGATTGCTTCGCTTGTTCTTCCCCATGAGCTGATTCTTAAATTGAACGGCTAAGAAACTTGTGTACAGCTTATCAAATGGCTTTTATTATGGTTTTTCAATAGTTTCTGGTTGCTGCTACTGTTACTACTACAAAGGTTCATTAGTTTCTTAGGTTTGATCAGCTTTTGTCCTTGAAGTAATCGTTGCTAGCTTACTTTTAAGTTTATTTAGTTATGTCTGTTGTTATTCTACTTGAACTGATTAAGTCATCAGTTATTATTATGCATTCTAATCTGAACGAACTACATGCAGTGGTTGCTATCTGAAGATATTAATCATAGACCTATTCGTTTTGAGTGGAGATGGTGTAGGAGATAATGGAATTGGAATGCATTATTCAGTCTAAGATATAGCAGTTGACATTTACAAACCCTTCCGAGGGATGATTGTATTTGTGTCTCTAGAAATATGAAAAAATGAAGGTGGGACATTTCTTTATTGATTCTTAGGCTAATGTTGATCCTTGTCGAGAGGTAACAGCTTTAAACTTGTGACTTAATTCTAAAGATTGCTATTATTGTTGGGGCTGCAGTTAGTTTTAAAATTACATTGTTTTGATGATGAAAGTTGTTTAGTATCAGATTATGTGTTGCTTGTGTGAAGAATTCGATCGACTGAGAGATCTTAAATTGAATTGCTTCCTTAGAAAGTTGTAAAAAGCTTTGGAGGGCAATTGAGTTTTCTATAAGACAGTGGCTAAGCGATGTGCAGGGAATTAGGCACTACTTGTCTTGGTGATTCTTTGTATGGTAAATGTTTTTATGAGGATGGTACTAAATATCGATTTATTTGATGTTTGGATTATTCAAAATTACCCTTTATGGTGATATCATTACTGCTGTTGCTAGTTAAGCAGTTACTTTTAAGATTATTACTGTTTTAGTCTGGATTAGATGGGATTATGATCTAATTATGAGATTGAATTACTGGGCTGATGAGATTCTTTAAGCCTTTTTTGGAAGTTGTTGGTTGATTTGCTTGATGTGTAAGCTATATTGATGTACTCATGATATCTGTTTTAGATTTAATCTAGATGTTTTACTCCGATTGAAGTTCGTTTTGTGGGGCTTAGATAGACTAAAGCTAAGGGGGTTGTATCTCCCTAGATTCTTAGCGGTTTGAAAGTGAAGGGAAGTTACTACTAACAAGGAAGAAATCTGTTTTTTCTTAATCAGATTTCATGTTGGAAATCGTGGAATTAAGATGAACACTAGGAGCAGCTATCGTTGCAATTGTGGTAGCTGCTGATTCCTTAGCGATTTAGGAAGAAGAAGTTATGCTGCGATGGCGGTGCTTGAAAAGCAAGAATTTATTGATCTTGAAATTATCTCTTTTTGGATTAGGTGTAGTGATAAGCTAAGAGACTTCCGAAAGGGAAGGAGGTGGTGATAATCTATCTTTGAATTCACTAGAGTCTTAAAGATGTTTAGGTATTTGAGGAGACAAACATGACAGAGGAAAAGATATTTCGTTTTTATTTGAGAAAGGTTCTATTTGAGTTTTTTGGACTTCATTGTGGTATCCTGAGCATCTGTGTGGGCGAATGGTCTATCGAATGGACGTAATGTTAGTTAGTTTTATTTTTTTGCGATATTTTTCAAGAGAATTCTCTTGAGCAGATGAATCCATTCTTCTTGGTTCCATTTTGTGAAAAAAGAGCAAAGATAAGATAACCCCAAAGCTAAGTCTTTTTCTTCTGCGAAACTTTTACTGTTCTAAAAATAATAATTAATTGATTAAGTTTATGCGTGTGAGGATGTGTGAGTGATGCCTTACACTATGTTTTAAAGTGGAATAAATAGATCATTCATCTTAGCAAGAGTAAAAATATTTAATATTTTTACAAGGAATTCTTAGATTTCAATGAAAAACTTGATTTATGAGCATTTTCACTAGATCATAAAAAAATATATCCAGTGAACAACAAAGCTTCAAAGGATTAAGGCTTATTTGCTTAAAAACAAATCGGAAGAACTTAAGCTAAAGTGAATAATAATTTTATTTATGTTCAGTGAAGTTTTAAAAAATTCCATTTTTTTTTGGATACTTTTTAGCGATTTGTGCTGAGATTTATGACTTTTTTAGCATTTGTTATAGCAAATTTCATGCAAACAAGTTGCTCAAAGAGTGAAAAATGCTAAATAAATTATTATTTTTCACACGCATTTTTATCTTTAACTATTTCTAGATATTTTTTAATATTTAAAGGGAATTCCAGAGATTTATTTATTGATTAATAAGATTTTCAGAAAAATTAAATAAATAAACAGTGATGTAATTAATGTTCATGCGGTGATTATTAAATAAATGAAGCATGGATCAAGACAATCCAAAAGTTGAAAATTTGCCACTAATTTCTCAATAAAAAACCCTTTCAAATAAGTAATAGATAATCAGAAAACTTTGAAAGAAAAGAAGAAACATCTGAAAAAATAAAGGATTTAAAATTATTATTGAAATTATCAAGGCCTGGCTAATATTGGCTGAATCAATTTGCTTTCTGCCCACTCAACTCTTGTTATCATCCTTTGATTCATAAATTTAATAAAGCTACAACAAAAAACAAAAATAATCTATCTTTTCAAGCTTTACTCTAATAACTTAACACTTCCATCCATTAAAGGATATTTCTATTCACTCAAATCTCTCCTTGCCATCTTTCTCTCTATCTTTTTTCCTCTTGATCATTTGAGGTCAAATGATGGGGACAAGTGCAGCTAAGAAATAGCTGATATTATAGATCAGTCAATTGAGCGGCGACAAAACAGAATCTGAATAGCCTCTTCAGAAATCCTCCATTAAACAAATCGAAGATATGGATAGCTCCCCACGTTCTCGAGGAAGTTTCTTTGAAGCCTTTAAGCCAAACTCAGAGTAATAATACAGGGATCCTATTGATAAAAAAATCCAAGAAATTATCGCTATCAATGATGAAATGCTTAAAGATAAGTTAAAAGAGTTTTCTCCGGAGAATTAAGAGTAGATAGGATAAAATGAAGTAAAATTTGATGAAGGACCATAGCACAAGACTTCCATTGAATATGAGAGGCACATTAACCATGCGGGTACACTTGAAATGAGAGGAATAGTTGAATTAGAGAGTATTGATGTTCGAAATGCAATGCACATTGATTAAAAAGACAATGAAAACAATAATGACGACTCCAATGATGATGATGACGAAGAAGAAGAACAAGAACAAGACTAAGATTGTAAATAAACAAGCAATGATCCAGCGAAACTTCAAAACTAAGATAAAAAGAGAAAAAAACCAAAAAACACTGCTAATTCCACAAAATCAAGTCTGAATTCTAGCTCCAGCAGCATCCAACTTGAAGACTACTTCAAGCAAGATGGAGACAAGAGAAAAGATGAGTAAATGCGCCATATCATCATGGACATAACTAAGTTTAAAAGTTATTTTATCCGCATTCGATTTGGGATATTTTTTGAATTCTTTCTCGCTCACGTGCTGTTCTTCATGATCCTTGGCCCTTTTGCCAACCCGTTAATCTGCAAAATGGGGTTAAGTCTCCCTAGGAATCTCATGTTTTGGGGTTGGAATAAAATGTTCATCAATTAAGCAACTCTGTATGTATTTTTCGTTCTTATTATTAGCTTCTACGCAGCATATGATACTCCATTTGTGTATCTTCAATCGGAGATTATATATCTTTTTCTCGGAATTCTATTTAGGATCTACACAATAGCTGTAAAGTACTCTACATACGATCCTGTCAAAATCAAAGCACTTAAAGAACATTCTTATGAACCAAAAGAACTAGAATCAGACTTTTTCCTTCGAGATTGGAGAGATCAAAAGGATCGTGTAGGTTTTTTACTCAATAATTTTAGTTAAAAATAACAACTTTTTTTGAATTTTCTTTGATAATATATTCTTCATTTTGCTGTTTTAGATCATCTTCGAGGAGATATACTTTGCTTAGCGAATGTATGACATTGATACAAGTTGGATGTACATCGAATTCATGTTGAGTCCAGAGAAAGAAACAGTCGAAAAAATCAATAACAATAATCAAATACTCTCGAATTTCCACAACTAAAAGGACATTCCCTTCATGCCAACTCCAATAACAACTACGACATCTCAAAACATACCATTTTATGCTTATGGTATTATCAAACTTCTTGCGGATACTTTTTAATAATCCAATGCGTTTACGATAAAACACGCTAAGACCACTGCTGCGTTCTATGCTGTTATTAGAAGCTTGCTACCCACTATTTATAAAGTAATTTACTATAAAGGAGAATATTTCAGTGATGCCCACTGGTATGAATGGATGATAAGTCTACTTGTTTTCTATTTATCGTTTTTGTTTTATTTCTTCAACTCGTGGACACTCATGCAAGGAGTCATTGACATGAAAAGAAAGGTAATTTACATACAACAAACGCATAATCTCAATTGGTAATGCTATTTATTTTTCATTTATCATTTTTTGTCTTGAAGATATTCTTCATGGAGCAGATGGCATTCATGATATCTCCTCGAAAATTACGTAATCTAGACGTCGACAAGCTCTTACCGACGATTAATATCTTTAAAAGTAACAACCTCAAAGCATGGTAGCTAATGCGACATGTGTGCTAGGAATATGGCAAGCGATATGATATGCGCGTCCAAGCAAATTTCGCTGGTCTTGCGTTGATTATGGTAAATTCCATGGTTGTGCTGATAATAGCGTATTTTGAGATAGTTTCCCTAGAATCTTCGTTTTTAATAATCTTAGTCGTTGAAACTACTTGCGCGATGATAATAGTGATGAAAATATTGTATTATGGAGCGAAGATAAATTCATAGTTTGATTTGCATGACTCGATATTGAACTCGAATAAGGCGATTGTCTTGGATATTTATCGAATGCGGAGGAGATATTTCTGCTAGTAATTTAAAACTCACAATTATTTATATGCGAAAGCAGTGTCGAAAATCAAAGAAGATGTCGCTTTGCTGAATCTTGAGAATCCTTGTGCGCATATTAAGGAAATTGTAGATTCTTATGGGACACACATAGATGAATTGAAATTTGATAAGGAGTAAAATCCGTTTAAAATTGGAAGTTTAAAAATCACTAATGGAATGCTTGAAAGTGGATTCATAGGTATTGCATCAATTATCATTGCATTAATTGCTAAGTATCTATCTTCTAGGCTAGGTGGGTGATAAATTGATAATAAATTCATATTCCAAACAAATGATTAGGTAATTCCTAATAGTTTATTATTTCTGTTTTGTTTTCTCACTTTTGTTGTTGTTGTAATTTTGTGTAAAGAATACATTGTATTAGTCTTAAAACTAATTCAATATGTACATAAACAATTCACAATTTTGCATTTTAAATTTCTTAATTCCTTATTCGCTTTGTTTCTTAAGATTAGACCAAAATGCTTGTTTATCATATGAAATTCTGTTTGATTTCAAATCTCTAAAGATAGAAATTCTTTGCTTTTTTTGATTTGAACCAGAAATAATTATTTTCCTTTCAAAAATGTATTTAAAAGATATTAATCTAAAACTTTAGAAATCGCAAATATTTCATATGGCTTCCCCAAAGAACAAGCTGACCTATTATTAATTGAAACTGGTAATATTTAATAATTTGAATGATAGTTTCCCTTCTTTAAAAATAATATTATCATTTGAGATACTTCTTCAAAGACGGAAGACGATAAATTGAAATGTTAGTGAGATTTAAGGATAAAAGAAAATTCTATTTTCTAAGATTTCCTTATCAGTAAATAATTAATCCTATTGTTAAATAAAAATACAATAAAAATAACTAAATTTGTTGAATTTATTATTATTATTATTTGTTGAATTTTACTGGAAACTATTTTTATAAATGTCTATTAAGAAATGATTTCAAGCATAAATCTTGAAATGAAGATAATTAATCCAGGAATAATCCTCCCTTCTTTTCACCTTCTGCTGCCTTCAATGCCCTTGAATCTTACCACAGCTGAGATACTTAGGAGCATAAATGTTATTGAAGTAATATGAAGACTACTTTGCAGCCTAGTTTGCATTGAAGTTGCCGAAACAGTAAAAGAAATTGTAATCATGTTCAAGCTCTTCACTGGCTTTGCTGGTTGAGAAGTAAGCATTCCATTGCTTGCAAGCTAAGAGCTCTGAGCTGCTACCCTCCTAAATCAGATCAGCTGTTTTTTCAGCAGCAGAATAGCATTGTTAGAGTAGAATTTAGTCGTTTGATAGGTCGGAGCATTGTTTGCTGGGTAGCTTCGAGTGCATTACTCCCAATCTCCGATAGTGTAAGTAGTGTCATCCATTAAATCGTTGTGATTTTAGAAGGCTAAGTAGACAGCTCCAAGAGAGAGGAAGGCAATGATGGGGGAGAGCAATAAGGAGTTTGTTCATTTTTTTCTAAAATGTTTAGAAAACTTGTTTGTTTATTGCGCTTTTCTAAATTTTTGCTTAACAATTGTTAGTAAATCCAAAGAAGAAAAAGGAAATACTTAACTAAAAGGTAGTTAGACAGATATAAATCCCTTTGATTTGATATTTGAAATGATGACCTAATAAAAGTTTTTATTGGAGTTAATTTTGGCTAGATGTTTAAAGAAACTTAGAAATCGGAGAAATGCCCAGAAGTTAAGCATCTAGTACCCTTTTTTATTTTCTGGTCATATTTCTTGTTTAATTGGGAAATAAAAAAGATCTAAATGATTAAGGTAAGATTGAACCACCCACCTACCCCTTTAGAGAGATAAGACGTGAAGCACAATTCAGATTTATTTGAAAGGAATGCTTACAGAGATTAAAAAGTCATTTGAAAAATCTTAGGACAATTATTAATCTAGCCTTTTTTGAATTGAGAAATCGATTCACAAAAGTAATAATAAACTATCAGAATAACTTTGTAGATTATAACAAGAGTATTATTGTCTCACAAAGTATTTATTTTGTTTGAAATAATGACGATGATAACAAGAAGTAATAAAAAGAGGGGGAAAGAATAAATAACTTAATATAATTTACCTTGCTTTGTATCAGAAAAAAAACAATTTTTTTCTAATCATTCTGCTGCTTCTTTGAAAATGACAATTTCTTAAAGAAAAAAGCTTGATTTTGATAATTTTCTTTAATAAAAGAATATATCTTTATTAGTCATTTTGACTGATTTTCAACACAAAGAGAATCTAAGAATTCAATTATAACACAAATTAGAATAGGTTTCGATTTATTTTAGGGAATTTGCATTTTAGAAATTGAAGTTGTTTATTTGAATCTGTGTATTTTTTAGGAAAACATCGAAAACTTAGAACATTTTTAGAAAAAATATGAAATTTTCAAATGAGGCAATATTGCCTAATGTTTTTTCTTCCTTCAAACAGAAATTCCACTGCAAGTAATATACTTAGGAGCGTAGATACTTTCGTAGTAATATGGTGAGCGATTTGCATTCTAAACAACTTGGTAACTACCAAAGCAGCTAGCAAAGTAATTGTTGTAGTTGAGTATGTCTCCAGCTTGGCTTTTCTAGAAGTAAGCGTACCATAATTTGCAGGCTTAAAGTTCGTATTCACCACCGTCCTACATGATCTAAGCAGTCTTAGTAACAGCAATGTTGCATTGATAGACATCATATGAATCACCAGCTCCAGTACATTAATTATCTGGGAGCCTCTAGAAGCATTACTACCATTTATGAATAGTCAAAGAAGTATCCATCAGGTCAGTTTGATTTTGGGAGACTAAGTAGACAGCTCCGAGAGAGAGGAAGGCAAGGATTGGAAGAGCAATGAAGAGTTTGTTCATTTTACCAAGATTGTTACAAAAACGTTGTTTATTTCTTCTAATGTTTAATTTTATTTATTTTATTGTTGCCAAGATTGAATATTCACTACATAAAAAGCAGGCATCAATTCATTTTTTTTTCTGGTAGGGATAATAATGCGTATTATTTGAAAGGAGATCATATTTATTAAAGGTAAAATAAGCCTAAAAAGTAAGCGGTGATAATAATACCCCCCAAGGAAAAACTTAAATTTTGTTTGAAACAAAAGTTAGATTTCTAAAATGGCAATAAGAATAATAAAGATGAAAATATTTTTTACCAACTGCAAAAAAGATAAGAAAATGAAAATATTTATTTCAAGAAATCTTGATTAAGGAACAAACAACAAACATTTCAACTAGAATTAAGAATCAATTATCTTTTACTGAAATCTAACTGAGAGTATCATTGGCTATGGAGTCAGCTGGATGTAATGCTCAAAATACATTTATCCAATGACATAATGATTATCTATCTGCAGAAACTTGATTATTCAATTTGTAGAGTAGAAAGAAAGATAAAAAGAGAGAAAAGGTTTATTTATAAGAAGGTAAGTGAAATGAAATTAACTTGTTTGTTTTGAACTATTCAAATAGAAGACAATACAGCTTATGAAAAATAGAGAGGGTTCATTATTATTCGGAAATAAGCAGCAGAAGCAGCATCATTGTCAGTGAATATATGCAGAATCTCTCAGAACTCATCAGCACTTCTTTAATCCACGCAGGTCTTCACATCAGAGAACACACAGCTGTAGTTACTTGCATTCCTATTAATAAGAATGCCAAATCTGTATTTAGTGTTTGGATTGATTTTGGTTTTGTCGAGCTTGCTGATGTTTTGGAGTGTTTGATCGGATTGCAGGAAGCTCTGTCTTTGAATGCAGAACTTGAACAGAATCGTCGTCAGTGTACTGTTCAGAGCAGCAGAATTCAGTAATTTTCCTTTTATTATCTCAGTTGGACCATACCCTGGATAAGACCAGAAACATTGATGGCCGTCACCTCCAAAGTAATCACCATTGATTTGATCTTCAGGGATCAAGCCTACCATCACATGTGCTACTCCATTCAAAGGCTTATTAAAAGTGCATTTCACAGAATACACCAAATTGTTGTCTAGGTTGCTCTCTGTTACAGCTTAGCTTGTGTTGTTATTTTGCTGTATTACTCGCACACCATTCTCCTCATTTTACAATTCTAAAGTATTACTTTAATCATACCCAGCCTTTATCCATTTCCACTGAATGCAAGTAGTATGCTTCCACTCGCATTCTGTCAGCTCTAATACTGGTAACTTGCATAACAAACTATCGATTTCTTTAACCCCATTTTCTCCAATGTTATTTCTCAACCACCTTGAGACTAGCACTGACTTCGGCTGCTCTTCTTCGTTTGGACTCGATCTTCCTTTGTATCCCTAGCCATATCTAGCACTCAAGTCCTTGATTTTGCTGCCCAGCCTGCCTAAGCTGCTCAGTTGCTCTCTGTCCAGACCCTAGTTCTCTCTTTCAGCAAGCTAAAATGACTCTAAGTAGTGCTGCACTCCTTTGAGAGCTGCTTGTAAGCTGCTCACATACTCTTCGCTGCAGAAGTTCGTGTCGTTTTTCACCAACTCCACTATTTTCTCTGCGTTTAGGCTCCTTGCATTCTGCTGTTGAGGCTGAGCCATTACCCTAACTATCTGTTTCCCAACATGAATCACTTCTTCAAGTCCTTCGTTTGCCTGTTGTCCTTCCCCAAAGAGTTCTTTCACTTCTTGAATAGCCTTTCCTGCATTCCGTATCTCTTAATCACTCATTCCTTCGAATTCCTCCTATTCGAACCCTTCTTTGTAGATCGAATCCACTTCAAAACTTGTGATATACCTGCTCACTCCTTCCAGCAGAGCTTGCGATTTCTCCAACATTTCTTCGCTTTCATGATTTGCTTTGTTCTTCAGTAGTCTCATTAAATCCTCCACCTTCAGTACATTCTTCCCATTCTCCCCTTTTTCTCTTCTCTTCTTAGTTTCAATCAGCCTCTCAGCGAAAGCCTTCACTTCTCCCACTTCTTCCTCGCCAAGACTGTCGAACTCTGCTACTCTCCTACTCTCCTTCCGCGCATCTCCTAACTGGATTCTGTCAAAGATTTTGCCAAACTTCTACAGCTAGCTGCTCATTCTCTCTCTGAACCCTTGTGAAAGATCATTGAATCTGCAGGAAGCCAGTCTCAAGACAACATCGAGATTGCTTTCAGCTCCTGCTTCCATTTCCTGAAGCTGAGGAGCTGGCTGCACTTGCAGATCTTGTATGTTCTCCACCAAGAACATCGAGATCCTTGAAATGCTTTCCAGAATATCTTCTTTGATTTTCTGAGGCCCTGTGAAATCCACTGCACTCTCCTGCAACGCCAGCTACTCCAGACTGCTGGCCAAAGAAGCTGCAGCTACTTCGGTATCCGCCAGCACTCCTGTAACTGTTCTTCGAATCCTCGTTGAGAGCTACTGTAGCCCTTCAGTACTATCGAGCACTGCGTTCTTGAGTGCTTCCTTAGCACTGAGTTGACTGTACTGCTCGAGAATGGTGTGATCGAAGTCCCAGAGAGCTTCTGCTCGCTTGTTCATGGCTGCTTGAACTTCGTCTATCCTAACCATGACTTCTATTCTCATTTCCTTAAAGAACTTATCTATTTCTTGCTTGTACGCACATCTGGTTTTTCTCTTGTCGAGAGCGCTCTTACCTTCTCGAGAAGCTCGCAGTTATCGGGGAGAGGCCAGTGCCAGAAAACTGTCTTGAGATCACTGGTTGCAAGCTGGGAAATAGACAGGAGGTATTTGGATAAGAGGGTCTGTTCCATGACACAGAACTCGCATTTGAAGATTAGATTATCTGTGCGAGCAGGGTCAGTGGAAAGATAGATGCACTCTTTATTTTTGTGGCGAGGACATAATAGTCTTTAAGCAGATGGCTCGCTCTGTCCCTGAACAGAATTCTAATTTGGATTATCAATATTCATCTTGTGAAGTACTTTGGTGAGTTGCGTAATAAATATTTGGTTGTGTCTATTACCTTTTTGCTTGGTTTTGTGTTGTTTTCTTTGTTATTTATTTATTCGAAAAAACAGTTTGATCTATCATTTCTGATTAATCAACCTTTATCCTTCAATAAAAATAGAAATATTCAAAAGTATTCCTTAATCTGAAGCTATTTTCTTAACTCATTCAATGTGTTGATATCTTTCTTTTATTATTAGTTAACTGGAAGCTGCGCAAGAGTTAGTAATGTTACTTTAAGTTGTCTGTTCTTTATAACTCTTTTACTGTTTGCCTACTTGATTCTTGAATAATAATTCAAAACATCCTCTACAAAGTACTTTTTCTCATAATACTTAATCCTTTCTTTCTGAAAATCAATATTTTCTTTCTTTTTCTATCTCAAAATTCAATAAATGAGTCCAGACATATTCTTAGACTGAGATCTGGGTAAAAAAATAAGAAATCTTTATGCTTTATGATATGGGAGAGTTTCCTTATTAATTTATTGGTCCTTATTAAAAACTGACATGCTTTCATAATGATTTCTTAAGAAATTTTGAAGATAATCCTGTCTGAGTTCATTTTTGAATTCACTTTTTTTAAATTCTCCTTGTCCATCTATTGATATCTGGCCCCTTATCATTGTCTCAAGTATTGCATGCTACAAAAGAACATGAATCAGAAGTTCCTCTTCAAAATGAAGATTCATAAACAGTTTATCCGATGAAAGGTTGAACTAACAAAAATACGATGTAGCAAAATATCTTAACATTTTATAATGCTGTATCTCTACAACATGTAACGTAAAATATGCCAAGGTAAACTCCAAGCTAATCCCAAATACATATGATAAAATTAAAGGAGAATCTCAAATTGATTCTAACAATCTTTATGGTGTTCCCATGCTTGAAAATTTGACGGTCACATCGAGCGCAACACAAAAATTTATTTTATCTCATTCTTTTGTTTATTTAACATTTTTCTTAAAATAAGTCGTAAAGAACAAAAAGAAAATACTTGGCTAAAAGGTAATTAGTGAGGAAATAATTAAACAAATTATTGAAGTAAATTATGGCAAGATATTTAAAGAAATGCAATGAATCGAAGAAATACCCAGAAGTTAAGCATAATATACCCTTCTTTTTTATTTTCTGGTAACATCTGTTTGTTTAATTGGATAATCAGAAAATATCTAAATCTTTAAGGTAAGATTGAACAGAGATTAAAAAATTTTTTTGAACTATCTTAGAACAATTATTAATCTAATATTTTTTGAATTGCTGATTTCATTCAAAAAATAATAAACTATTAGGATGTTTTTTTAGAAAAAAATAGTGTATTATTTTAATATTAAGTATTTCTTGTATAAAGTAATAGCGATGTTAGAACAAATGATAAAAAGAAGGAGAATATGAACCTATTGGTGAGAACCATTATTCTGAGCACAATATCTCTATTGATTAATAAAATAAAGTTTTTGAAATTTTTGACTTGTATTTTCAAACAGAAAGCACACTTCAAAGGTTAATAGGCTTAGATTGTATTCCCGATATTTAGGAAACTAATCTAGTGTTGATTTAGATTTATTTTAGTGTGAAAAATAAAAGATGAAAGTCCAACAACTTGATTAGAAGATTTGATTTGATTTTCGGAAAATAAATATCTGATTTATCTTATCTCAACTTAACAAAATCCATAGATTGGACAAATAAAATTCAACTTATTGTTTTAAATAAGGCTTTAGAGTTATTTTTAGGTAAAAAACAGATCAATTAAACATATGTTATTTTTAAATAAGCGGATGAATTAGATATTAATAATAATTTTTTTCATCTCAAGACTCTCCAATACATAATTAAAATTTCCATTGCTCAAAGAATGTCTTTTGAAAAAGGAAGTGTTTTATTTGATAATGTGTATTTTCAACAAAACACAGAAAATATAAAACTAATCATATTTTTTATAAATATGAGCTTTTTTATTAGCACTTTCACTAGTGTTAGTACCTCCTTCAGACTGAAGTATTGCTGCAAGTTAGATACTTAGGAGCGTAGATACGTTAGTAGTAAAATTGAGACCGATTTGCAGCCTAAACAACTTGGTAATTGCCAAAGCAGCTAGCAAAGTAATTGTTGTAGTTGAGTTAGTCTCCAGCTTGGCTTTTCTAGAAGTAAGCGTACCATAATTTGCAGGCTTAAAGTTCGTAGTCACCACCATCCCATATGAGTTAAGCTGTCTAACCAGCAGCAGAGTTGCATGAGGAGACAGCAGTTGCATCACCAGCTCCAGAGCATTAATTATTTGGGAGTCTTTAGAAGCATTACTACCATTGATCAATAGTCAAAGAAGTATCGGTCAAGTCAGTTTGATTTAGGGAGACTAAGTAGACAGCTCCGAGAGAGAGGAAGGCAATGATTGGAAGAGCAATGAAGAGTTTGTTCATTTTACCAAGATTGTTACAAAAACGTTGTTTTTTATTATGTTTCTAATGTTTTTTATTTTTATATTTTATTGCTACCGGGATTGAATATGCACCACATAAAAAGCAGACATCAATTTAACTTTTTTTCCTGGTCGGGGATCGCTATGTCTATTTTATGGAAAATGGATTATATTAAAGGTGGAGAGACAACTCTTTGTAAGGCAGGCTTGATTATAAAATACCCCCCAAGGTTGGATTTAAAACTTTGCTTGAAACAAAATCAAGATTTCTTAAATAGCAATAGAAATAGTAAAAATGTTTCATCTTTTTTTCTATTTACTTGGGCTTATTCTTCTTAAAAGGATTATAAAAGTGTTCTTAGAGTCTTCTACTGGCCAAACGGGTTTAGTTTATCAGAGATTTCTTAAATGACTAATAAAAAATATCTTTGGATATCTGAATTCTCCTATATAATCATTGACCAGAAAAAAAATTAATTTTCTGATGAGTTTAAGGGCTAATTTTGAGAAAGTCAAAAATTTTCATATTAATTATCAATAGACAGGTGATCTGATAGATTCTAAAGAACTTTCTTTTTGTTTTTGAATTCTTTTCTCAAAATAAAATGAAAACTAAGTACCTAAAAAGACTAAGAATTCCTCATTGTTATTGAGTTCATGATGCCTTTGGGATATAATTTGATAGTGAAATTTAAAATAAAAGAGCAACTTCATTTTAGATAAATTTACTTTGTTTTTTGTATTTTTCGATCAGAAAAATAATTAAATTGAGAAAGTCAAAAAGTTATTGGCATCCTTTGATCATGATCAAGTTAACTTTTAATTATTAACCTTAGTGTTTAAGCTTGAATTAGAGGGCAACTTAATCAAAAAGGAATGTTTGGGAAGTGGGGAAGGAAGAAATGGAATCAATAATTAATAATCAAAGGCTAAAGAAATCTTACAGCGAGAATAAAGAAGATTAATGTAAAAGAATCATAATAATGTATATCAATTGTATTAAGAAATATTAACCCTTTCCTGTGGGATTGATTACGTTATGATTGTGTATTTTGTAAGCTTAAAGTAAATTGATAAAAAGTATTCCTTTTGTGATGATGATAGAGAAAAAGTTAAACATAAAAAATATCAAAAATAAATAAAAAATAGCATAATTGTGATTCTCTATCTAGTCATAGATCCCATAAAAACCATAGATGATGTCTTCTTAAGCTGTATTAAACAGGGGCTGTTAATTTATCCATTGCTAGCGATGAGAGAATGAAGCTCTGAGCTAAATTTGAAGTTAATAGTTCCTAAACGAGAAGTTCATTTCCCACATTTCTACAAACCAAAACAAGCAAAAAAACAATTATTTCAAATTATTATGCTGGTTATTTATGAATAAAAACCAGAAATAAGTGAGGAAATATATTATATTTTTAGCAAATATGCTCCCCTTACGCTTTGTATGTAAGAGTGAATTCTTTAAGTTTGAAAGCAGCTTTGATTAGATCAACTGCAAGACCCGTTTGAATATCTTCAGGACATTTTCTAGTTATGGATGTACTTCTAATAGATAAATCAAGACTGTATCGATAGTCTAATTGATTCATGGCAAGGACTAATTAGGATAATTGTGTTCTGTACTTCTTTTGCAGGAGAAAACTATTTGAGTTAAAATGGAAGAAGAATGCAAAAAATGTGAATATTTCTAACCAAAGTATTAGAATACGAAAATATAAATTGAAATATTCCGTTTTTGTTTGTTACTCTAGCTTCACATTGATAAAGGGAGCATCGATGAATTCGGAGAGTTTTTGCAATGCAAGCACTTGATTCTCAGGATCTGTTGTCTTTACTGATTCAACTAAGTCTATTGTGAATCTTTTGAAATTTGCGGAGGAAAATATTTCTTCACTTGCTAGGAAATTCTCTGAGCTGTTGCAGAGAGAAAAAGGATGAATAAAAAAATAGAATTCAAAATTCTCAAAAAAGATAGAGATTTTGCAATGAAGGAGGGCTGTTTTGGAAATAAAAACACAAACCTGATATGAAGGTGGAGATTATTCTTGTAGGAATTGGCTAGATTCAGACACATGGATGTGACTACCAACCAACGAGGGTCTTCTTGTTTCCAGAAATAGTCTATGAAACTACAAACAATAAGAAACAATAATTGGAGCTATTTACGGCTTTTTGTTGGAATTATTTTTGTTACGCATTATCGATTTCTAGATTTTGAACATGTTGGCTAGCTAGCTCAACAATTTCTTTAACTTTAAGTAGCTTAGATTCTTCCATATCGAGTCTAAAAGAGTACTGTTTTAAGAACAGTGACTTAAGCTGTCTTGTAGTTTGCTTGATAAAATTGTAGAGATATTGAAGATTCAAGATAGATGGAGGATGGAAATTCCTAAAATATCAATAAAAAGATATTGTAACCAATATTGACTATTATTGCTTATTAATCAACCCAAGGTTACCAGTTAAACGTGAGATGGAAGGTTTATGAAGTTTTGAGGAAATTCAACAGATTCTATGAGAAGTTTTTATTCGGTTTGAAAATCACTTCGAGATGAATATTGACATTTTCCCTAAGATTTTATCCTAGTGGCTTCGAAAACACCTAATCTTGTCGAATAATGAGTTTGAGTTTCTTAAGTTTTGGGAGTTTTCCAAGGATTTCAAAGAAATCCCATGTGTCGTCAATGTTCAGAGATACTTATTCGAATACTGTAATATCAAGAGACACAACCTCCAGATTCTTTAGCTTCTCGAAGGCCCTAAATATAAAATGTTTGAGAATTTTAAAAGGTCAATAAATAACAGTGAACATAAATCAAGCGCCATTCCCACCTAAAACCTAAAATATCCTTTTGTTTGTTTTTACTCTTGAGCTTCAGGCAGATAATATTAGAGTAACTACAATGTTAGGCCTTTCTTACTAATCAAAAAATAAATTAATTCAATATTTTGTATCACAGAATCAATCAAAAAAAACTAATAATTTACTCTAATTTCAAGGCTAATTTTTTCATTTCATTATTCGGAACAGTTGCGATGAACTAAAGAAACAGATTATTCAGCTAAGAGTCATTTATCCCTTGATATTACAGGATGGCTTTTTTAGCTAGCGCTTCAACTAATGAATTATTATCCTTCCAAGTTGATGTTCTAATCCCTTTTTTCAAGCTGCAATGAATCTAGTAAAAGTAATCTTGATGTCCTTCTTCAAATAATTCGAAATTCACTAGATTTTCCTCAGCTGGCATATTTTTAAAGTTAAGTGGTTTTTCAAACACTTTGTCCATTAAGATCTCAATCGAAGAAGGGAGTTTGAGTGTCTGAGCAGTTTGAATGCATGCACTCATCTGTGTTGAACTATTAAGGGGAAAAATCAATTAAAAATCAAGAAAATAATAAGATTGGCAAACAAATTATTAATAGATTATTTAAATCTAACATAATAAACTACTACTACTAACGCAATCACATAATTTGCAATCCCAAAAAGTCATTTACCTTTTAATCTGTAAATGCTTTCTGTCTTTCACGAAAATCCAATAGAAATTGTCATGTTTATATGGGCATGATCTTCCCTTAGTACATCGTTCTTCAAAATCGCAGTAGACATCAACTTTCTTCTGATATCTGCTCCTTTCAATTCGATTATCTTCTTCTTCTTAATTATCTTCATATTCTACATTTTATTTGTACTATTACTATTAAGGTCTATATTCCTATCTATATTCTTACTCATCATCCTATCTTATCCTCCATTGGTTTCTGCGAATATGTCTTTGTCCTTAATTTTACTAGTTTCTAAGCTAGCCGTATTAGTTGCTGTTGTTGTAAGAATTATTAAACTATTGCCTATTTCCTCTCATGTAAAACGAAGTAGAGAATGGGAGTATTAAAAGTTCTTCTTTTTTTTTCTTTTCGGATATTAATTGTTTTTTTTGTTAATGTGAGACATTACTTAAGAGAGTGAATGGTTTGCGATCAATTAAATATTCCCCTAAAT
>Ga0302271_10001114_pt1 | contig 26280 bp, 12 predicted proteins | sample III_Bog_N1_1_FD_198767 | JGI IMG/M metagenome (GOLD analysis project Ga0302271, IMG submission 198767) | Peat permafrost microbial communities from Stordalen Mire near Abisko, Sweden - III_Bog_N1_1 | ecosystem: Environmental > Terrestrial > Soil > Wetlands > Peat | place: Sweden: Abisko... | reverse complement strand
CCAACCCCAACCCCAACCCCGAAATATTACTTTGAAATAAAAATAATCTATCTTGCATTAATGTTAAATTATTATTATTTTCACATTTATTTTTTTTGAATAATATTTGAAATCAACCTGTAAATTGCCAGCATCTAAATCAAAAATAAAACTCATTTTTGCATAATAATGCTTTAAGTCTGAAAACACCTTGATAAAAAGAAGCTAATTCTCTTAACAATTCATAGGTGGTGTGAATACACACAGGACTCTAAACCCTTTATTAATATTAGAGCTCTAACAAGACATACAAAGCGAAAAAATATTACAATTGTTCTTTTGCTGAAATGTTTATATAAAACGTATAAAATACAAAAAATAACATCAGCAACATCCTCCTGAGGAAGCTTGTGAGGCTGGATTATTTGCAGTTTGTTTTTCTGTTTTGAGTGTAAAGTTTTAATTTGCCTGAGATTACGGTGGGACTGTTTAGCTGAGTGTTTTTTTGGGGTCTTATTGAGCATTGACTGGAGCTACACCTCCAGCTGTTTTCCCTTATGCTTATCCAGGGGTAGTTCCAGCAAATTAAAACTCCGACTTGCCTAAATAATTATAATGAATACATCTTTTATTTTATTTAAAAATTTCAAAAATAAAGTAGTTTTTAAGTTACCTTGATTAGCAGGATCTCCAGGAGGAGATAGTATGCTATTTTCAACAGGCTGAAGAGACACAGCCATGTCTTTAAACATTGCAACCACATTATCTCCTGTTTTAGCTGATATTTCAAAGTATTTCATGCTATTCTCTTTCGCTTTCCTCTCGAGATCTTCTAAATTCACTTCTCGAGCTAATGAAATCAAAAAAATAACATAATTAAACAAAAAGAATCATGGTTTTCCAAGAAAATATCTCTTCAATTATTGTTTACTCAACTTCAAATCAATTTTATTAGCTACTAATAAGCAAGGAGCATCTGGTCCTCTATTATCCTTGTAATCCTTTATCCAGCGATCAACGTTGTGGAAACTTTCCTTGTCTTAAAAACCAAACATTTTTAATTTCAATTTTTTCTAAGAAAATGCAGAAATAGCACAGGGTTTAACATTCCATATTTTTACTTGTAACATCGAAGACTATCACAGCACAAGTTGCATCTCGAAGGTAGCTCGGAATTAAACTCCTAAATCTTTCTTAACCTGCTGTGTCCCATAACTAAAGTCGTATGTTTTTCTCATCGATGTGAATAGTTTTTGCTAGGAAATCTACTCCTACAGTTGGCTGCCAAAAATCAAGGAGATTTTAAAATTAAAAATTGTAAAATATGGAGTTATAACTACTGAGCTTTTAACCTATGTGAAATCTAATTTATTTTATTTTACATGAGGTTTTTCATCGAATACGTCGTACATGAATCGCTCTATGATGCAAGTCTTTCCAACATGTTGATCCCCTAGAAAGATGATTTTATGTTTTACTCTAGATGTATTCGAAAAGTTCGATGTCATGCGACTGCTCTCATTTGTTTGCATTGCTTCTTTTTTTCACTTAACCTTAATATTCTTAAACTCTTGTTATTCTAACAGTGTGTTTTAGATGTTTATGATTCTTTTTTTTAGAGATTTTCTTCAAGACTGATTTGTTTAGACTTCTTTTTCTATTTTAGACATTAAATTAATAACAGTCGGAAATAAATCAATTATCTGAAGACTTAATGGAACACATTTCAAAATAGTTAATCTTGTTAATCCCTAACAAAGAAGAATTGAAATTCTTTATTGGATTTTTTTAGGTAAATAAGAAGAAAAAAATAAGAAGAAGAAGAAAAGTGATTAAGATTTAAATCTTTAGGTGTGTGTGTGAATGTATGTTGGTTTAATGAACATTTGAAGAGAATTAAAAATTCATTGGAATTATTTTTAAGAGAATACTGAGTGCATCTCTCAAGTAATTTTTGGAACTTTTTCAAAATCAATTTTAATCAGATTTTCAAAGTCTAAGAAATAATAGCTTTTAGAATGATAATTAAGCTTAGAATATATTTTAAGAAAATGACTGAAATCATCCAAAAACCTTTGATATCTCTTGCTTTAAAACTAAAAACAAACAAACACATAAATAAAATAAAAGCGATGAGAAAAGAAATAAATATAATTTTAGCGTTGGATTAGTATCTCCATCCATGAATTATTAAAGGATTTATACTATTAACTGAAAAAAAAACAGTAGAAAGGTGAAAAGTGAGTTCCCATCAATTAATTACATTTTGAATCAATTTGTTGACGTCGTCGTTGTTGTTGTGCATAAGTTTTTGACTAGATCTGTAGTGGTTCCTTTGGGACATACAGTAATGCACAGATTTTCTCCAAGCAGGAAATACTGACTTGCACATTGTAGACAGAGAACCGCTGAATTTTAGCTGCTACTTGCACAATCTAAGCAGTTTTCAGGGCATTTCAAGCATTTGTACAGTGTACTATCTTTTCGGAAAGAATTTGGACAATCGGATAGACAAAGACCAGCTCCTGCACTCAAAGTCAAGAGATATGACGATTAATTGCATTTCTTGCAGTAATTAGGTTCACCTTTGGTGCATTCTAAACAAGACTCATCACATTAAACACATATTCCACGATCTGTATCTGGAAAGTACCCAACTTATGGGCATGCTGTCAAGCACTGTCCATCTAAATAGAATTTACCCAATGCAAAGCAACTCTATGAAGTAATATCTTAGGTATTTGTACTATTACTGCTACTATTATCCTCATCTTCATCTGTCGTTTCAGAAGACTAATTATCTGAATAAGAATCATCCCCTTCACTTTAAGAAAAAACTAGCCATGTGATGCCTAAACCAACGCTCGCAAGCACCATGACTGCTATGATAACTGAGAAGATTTTACGTTGTTTCGCAATACCGCTTATTTTAGCTTAAGTATCCCAATTTTTGAGATTGCTAAGTCCTCTGCTGCTTTTTCTTCTTTGTTTTTCTTTATCTAAACCGCCTTTGAGGAGGGATTCAATCATGTTTATACTAGATGGAGTACATGATATTTCTTCCTCCTCATCATGCATTTCTCTATTGCTGGAGCTATTATTGGGATCAAGTCCTCCGTTTTTAGACAGATAATCACTTTGATCTTGCTATTATTTATTTTGTGAGAGTTCATTTGATTTTTATGCTAAAAACTGTTCTGAATTTTTGTTAGTTATTTATTTGTTATTTTTTGCGTTATTGTTAAAAAGGCTCTCCTCAAGACGACATTCCCGCAGTCTACCTTGTGAATTACTTGAATCTCCTTGATTTTCTCCTTCTTTTGTTCTTCTCGGTGTCTGAAAAGTATTCTTATCGAACTACTAAATAGAATCTGCAGACTCATCTCGATCACATAAATCTTTGGATTTTTTTGTGAATCGTATGATTGCACTGGCTGTGAAAGTGCTTTTTCTTTTTTCACCAAGATCTGAATCCTCACTTTCAGTATAAAATGATCCATCATCAGGATTACCTTCTTCTCTTTAATCCACTGTCAAATGTGAATAAGTGCGACTCTAAATAAAAGAAGGATTCTCTGATCTTGTTCGGGAACGATCTTCTTCATTTGTAAGAACAACATTCTACTTGTTATTTTGATTTTCCAATACTTGATTTGCGCAATCTTGTGATGATAACTATGGAATCGATGCACCGGTCACAGTCGATGCTATCTAATTATCCTACTAGCAAGGCTGTAAATTTCTTATCGACCATCCCGATCCGATTTATTTTGATTAACTCATTGAAAACACATCACCTTAGAATTGTTAAGGAGTCTAGTTATTATTATTATTATTATTGCTGGCATTTCCATTATTCCCGATACTTTAAGGGAATGTGAATGCTACAGAAGCTTTTTTATGATGAATACAAGGCTAGTAAAAATCTTCCTATTCCAGATATGTTTTGCTAATTGCCGTTTCTTTGAGGGTGCTAAAATCAGGTCTTTTCCAGGGATCGTTATCTAGCATGATCTTAATGAGCTTAGACAGCAAGACTCCATAATCATTCTTGATTTTCTGTCTTAATTACTTGATCTTGCTAGCATATCTGACTTTTTCCTCTTCGATCCTCTCACTTCGGGAGAACTTCTCAAAAGTGCACATGTACAATAAGCACAGACCTAGACTGTAGACATCTGAGCGATATGCATTGTAGCTTAGTCGATCTTTCATCCTAAGATATGCTTTCAATAACTCAGGTGCCATAAAACTAACTGTACCTATTATCATAATTAAAACCACCCAAATAAATCATATTAATAAAATTATTTGTAAATTTTAGCTGAAAAAAATAATGTATTTATGTTTATAAAAACCAACTAAAATAGCATTTTTACCTAAAACTAATGATTTTTCAATTGTTTTGTTGAGATCTATCTTGGAATCATCCAGGTCAGCAATTTTGAAATCGCCATCGTGGATTAGGATATTCTCCGGTTTTATGTCCCTGTGAGCGATATTTAACGTTGATTATAAGAACTCAAGTGCTGAGACAGTCTAAGCAAAAAACTTAGCTACTTCTGCAGCAGTAAACATTTTATTTTAATTTTTTCTCATTTATATAAAGTCATCCAAGTTCCCTTCGCAATATTCCATGACGAGATACGCTGAGACATCTTCACCGTAGACTTTTTGCTTGATTCCTTTGCAGAAACCATAAATCTTTATGATAAATGGATGGCTATTTTATTTTATCCTCTGCAAGGTTTTCATATTCTCGACAGTGCGTTGATAATCCTCAGCATCTCGAATTTTTAACTCCTTCAAAGCTAAAACCTCTTCAGTGCTACCGAATCTCGAGTAACGATACACTGGAGCATTGGAAGCCCCAATGAGACCTTGAAATGAGTACTAGGAAAGATCAAAAAAATCCAAATCTTCAAGCTAGCACCATTTATCTTCCACCATGGAATTTGGCTGCTTTTTCATGTTGAAGAACTCAAACGGATACTCAATTCTTTCGTAAAAAATCTCTACGTATGTTTTGTATCTATGTTTGTTTCTTCTTGTTCTCGTTAGTTTGTTTATTCAGTGGATTAAATATTGTTTTTCTCACTTGATTCATGAGTTCTTCCTATCAGCTCGCAAATAATTCTTTTGCAATTATTTCTCCCCCCTGCTCTTTCAAGTTAAATGCAGCAAATTTAAGTTTACTTAATTTTCTTCCCTTTTACATACAATAAAAGTCCTCTGAATAAACTCTGGGAGGGGAAAAGAATTCTCTCTCAAAAAAAAAAAGATAAAGATATGCAAATAATTAAATTGCTGCTTGATCTTATTTAGAGATTTCAAGTAAATACTCATTTCTGAAGGCTTCGGATGTGAAAATACACAAAAATATAAGTGCAAATTAATTTATTGGTGATACTATCTTTGATGAATTGTTACAAAGACAATTCAAAAACACTTTTTTTTTTGCTAAATATTTAATAAAACCCCAAATAGTTAAATAAATGATTTACTTTCACGGATGAATAAATAATTCGTCAGAGAATATATTCAAAGTTCGCTTACTATTTTTAATTCAGCTACTTCTTCAGCACATTGTTTCTGATTGTTTTATTAACATTAGGTGAATATTTTATTCGTCAGATTCATTATGAATTGCTAGAGTTTAAGACGTATCAATAAAAACAAATTGAATTCAAAGAGATATAAAATGAAGGAATTATTGAAAACTAAGCCAGATTGGTAACCATTTTTTGGTTTTATTATGTTTGTTGAGTAAAATTATGAAAATATTTAAAACTTTAATGAAAATATCTTTTCTTGTTATTTTTATTATTAGACATGCTATTATTATATTATTATTAACTAGACTTCGGCAGGTAGATTAAGGTAAAATGGATCAAAGAAGAGATAGTGAATGCTGATAATTTGAAGGTCTTTTTCTCCAGATAAAATGTTGAGATTTATTATCTTCTCAGGAATAACCACATGTTAGGAGGAATACTGATATGTCCTTTGTGATTTTATTCTGTTTGTTGACGTAATAATTAGAGAATAGGAGGGGATTGTTAAATTAACAGAATACATCTATGCTAAATAGAGATTGTTTTGATGATTCTTAGATTTGCACTCAGTTTTTTCATTCAATGAATGCAATCTTTTTTCTGTAAACCTTATTATCCTTTTGTCTTTTCAAGATGTGAATAAAAGGAGTGCATGAATCTAGCCAGGAAATAGACTATTTAGAATCGAAATGCTTAATGTTCACGGATAATTGTAATCTGAGTGTGCAAATCTAAACACTCCTTGCTAGAATAATTATTAAAAATCAAATTGTTTAACACGAAGTAGACTAAAATTCTAACTCGAGTTAGTACATTTAAATAAATCAATAAATAATTCGCGTTTCAAGATAAAAACCAGGAAAGATGGTCATCTAATTTTTAAATTGCTACATTAGCTTCTTGGATTGGATGAAAAAAGGGAAATAAACAGATTCTACAATAACAACACAGTTAAGTCATTTTTCATTAAAGCCAATTGGAAAAAGATACGCCTTGCCAAAATGATACTCAAATAATTAAGCACCTTTTAGTATTGATTGTTACTCTTTTCGTTGGAGTTTTAAAGTTAGATCTTAGCAGGATTCGTTGTAGACTATTTTAAATCCACTGAAAAAAACAGAAGTTAATTCATATGTTGAAAGGAGGGAGAGGTTGGAAACTACCAATCATTGTATTTAAAATAAGAAAGAAGCATGAGCAATCCATAAATTTAATAAAAATCACCTTTTTAATAACTAATTCGGAACATTCTTTAGAACATATTGAAAGAGTTTTCTATTTTTCATGGGTGAAGAATCAGAGTTGGGATTTATTACATATTTTTCCTTTGCTTGATAAGCAAATTAAATTCTGGAAGGGATTTTAGTGCGTAGAGGAATCATCTCGATAGCCGAAAATTACGTAATAACACCTGATTCATACACAAGAAGGGGAGAAGATCAGATCGAGGATGGGTACATATGGGAGAGTTTCCTTTTTTGATTTCGTGAAATTGACAATTTTAAACAAACTTTCTGAAAACTAAATTTCAGAAGTAGAAGAAGAAAAAAAGCCAACAAGGCAATACACACAATAAATACGGCAAGAATAGAGTGGTTTTAGTATCAATCTTACAGTTTTATTCCTCATGAAATCACTTTTCTTTCTTCTACTCTTCTTATTAGGGATCTCCGCGATTGCTAAAGGAAGCGAAAGTTTCAATGCCAACAGTGGTTTCCCTTCTGTGGATTCAGCAAAATCCTCAAGTCGACAATTAGAAGCTAGTAATGTTGATACCAATCTTGAAGATACCAACAATTAAACTGTTGTTTCAGACGAAGCTAGTTCAAAGTGTGGAAGGGACAGTGATTGCGCAACTTCTGAAATCTGTGATAGAACCAGCTAGGAATGTGTCACTAAAGGCATATTCCCACTGTCTTTAAGTGAATTAATCGGCAGTGTCTTAATCATGGCTGTTGTCGGTGTAGGCTAAGCTGCTGGAGTAGGTGGTGGTCTAGTCGTTGTACCCTTACTTATGTAATTCTTCCAATATGAATCAAAAAAAAGTATCGCCCTGGTATTCGTAACAATTTTCAGTGCATCTCTTGGAAATCTCAGTGCATACATGCGACAAAAAGACAAAGACGGCTCTCCAATCATCGACTATAACATCGTGATCGTCTCTCTTCCAACAATCATGATCGGATCAGTCTACGGTGTCGCCTTCAACAAGTTACTTCCATAAGCTGCAATCGCTACTTTGCTACTGTTTTTCATTTTAAAATCTGTTACAAAAACTTACAAATCTTATCAGAATTAAAAGAAAAAAGAGGTATCTTCCCAGAAGTTGCTCGTTACAGCCGATACACCTCTACAGGATATACAAATTGTCTCAGCAAAAGAAGAAAAAAACAAATAAACCCAACTCAAAGAAGATCCTTTCCCCTAACCATCTTAAACCGCTGAAACTGAATAGAAATCTCCGTAAAGTGAGTTCTTAGCTCCTCTTCCTTCAAGCGAGCTGAATATCCCTCTCTTAGACGGAAATCTCACTGCACCGAAGAATCAATAATATCCTGCAGAAATTCTCAAGAAAATAGCTGTAATTACAATTGGCTTTGTTGTCTTTTCACTTCTGAGAGGAGGTAAAAAGTTCTCTTCGATTATTTAAATTCCTGCTTGCGGAGTTGTATATTAACTCTGCAATCTCGCTGCTCTGGGAGCTTGCTTTTGGATTGTGAATATAATTATCAACGCAATTGTGAACTCAAATAAGCCATCTTCAGAGTCTTTAATTCTCCTTGAACAAAAGAAATCATTAACCTCCCCAGAGATGCATAAATTCGCAAATTCCGCATTCCAAGCTGGGCTCATTGGATCCATTGTAGGAATCGGTGGTGGCATGATATTAGTCCCATAATGGCTTGAATTCGGAGTGTCTGCTTCGAAAACACCAGCTTGCTCGATTACTTTATTATTCTTAACTGCCTTCAACAGTTTAGTTCAATTCAGCTTGGCTGGTGCTTTTTAATGGGAAGAATTCATTTTCTTCAGCGTTCTTGCTTTCCTCAGTTCATTCTTAGTGTCTTCATCGATATCTGATTATGTCAAGAGGACTAACTAGAATTCCTTGCTGATTCTAATATTAGTATTTTTCATGATAATTGCCTTGGTGATGTTCTTGTCTTTAACAATCCAATAAGCTGTTACAGATATGTCTGCGCTCTTTGTCTTCGGTGAATTCTGCTGAAAGAAGAGAGAGACGCATACATTTTTCATTTTTTCATTTTATCCGTATTTTATACTTTAGATAGGTATTTTAGAATTATGTATTGTACTATTTAGATATAATTCTGCTTAGATTTTAGATTTTACATACATCAAAAACAACTACAAGCAAATAAGAGAGTTTAATTAACTTTTTACATATTATTTTGAGATTTAAAAATACAAGATTGGTTAAAATATAAAGGAGAAACACAAATAATTCTTAGCTATTCCTAATATTAACACATTATTTAAAGAGATAATTAATCAAGCAAGCTCAAAATAGACTATTTCTTGCTTTTCAAATGAAAAGATTAAGTAAAAAGTTATTTTTGAAATTTAAACTTGGCAATCTATTGAGACAGAATGGAAATGAATGGTTTGGAACAATAAAATTAAAGCAACAAAAATCATTTGGGGAGGGAGTCTAAGGTGAAAAACAATAAAAACTCACAGAAAGAGGAAAAGTGCTGGATTAAAAGAGATAAATTCAAAAAAAAGCAAACAAAGATTATTTTCATTCCAAAAGATCAAGTGAAAAAGATTCCTTGAAAAGATAAACAAGCAATAAATAACTTTTAAAAAGCAATAATAACAAACCCATAGATTCTCATTTTTATATCAATATGTCCGCTTCTTTAGATGCAAATGCTGAGAAACGATTTCTGACTCTCAAAAGACGGTTAGATTCCTTGCACATCTGCTAACCGTTCACGATCGACAGTGCTGCACTTGTTGAACGACTCCTCAGCGATTTGGTTAAGACAACAGAAGGGTTTTAGAACATCAAGAAACAAAACACAGAAGCACAGAAGAATGTCCTTGCAGCGGAATAAGCGCTAGAACCACTCAAGAGAGAGAATGCTAAGCTTATTAAGGAAAACAACGAATTGCATTATGCTATGATAAAAATCAAAGAAGATGCAGAGTTCGCAAATAATAAGTGGAAGACTACATTGAGTTCGCTGGAAGGAGAGCGAAATGATTTGAAGTTTGTCCTTCAGCAGAAAGAAACAAGGATCAGAAGAGCAGAAGACGAAGTAAGATATTGACAAAAACGAGAGATAATGATAATTAAATGAATTTGTTTTTATTTTTTATTTTTGAAAAATTTTCAAATTAGAACCTAGCATTGAAATCTAAGTTGGACACCTTCATGAGCAAAGTGTACATTCCATCGACTCAAGGAGGATTGGAGAACTTACCTGCTGCTTATAATCTAGCTAATACATCTGCGCCGACAAATATTTCGCTGTGTAAGAGAAGAGACAGATATTAGATGGTAATTTGAAAATAATTATTTATTTTTTAAAACTTAGCTAAGAAGGGTTAGTAATTTGAGATAAACAAGCCTCTGAACAATACAGATATCGTAGAGTATCAAGGACAAGTAATACATAAACAACATAATTATTAAAATTAGATGTGCTATTTATAATAATATTAACTTCCAAATTTTTAGAGAAATGAGGATCTCAAGAGTTGGGCTGAGTAGGTTAGAGCATAAGACACTAGGATTGAAGAGTTAACTAGGGAACTTAGAGGCTTTGAGGAGAATAAAGTTTTGCTCTTAGAAAAATCGAAGCATTTGGAGGTTCAAATTCAAAACAGAGAAGCTGAAATCAAGAGATTACACCAGAAGATTGATTGTAATATTTGAGAGATTTGTGCTTTTTGTTATGATTGGAACAATAAATTGTTTTTGTCTTGTTTCTACAGTGGGCAACGTGAATGTGACAAAGCTATCAACTGAATATGAGTTAGATCAATAAGGTGAAAAAATAGAGAGATTGAATCATTAGATCGATTTCTTATCAAAGGAGAATCATTCCTTGGAGACTGAGCTATCCGGATTGAAAACAGATCTCAAACGGATCAATCTAATCAAAGAAGAAAGCAGACAACAAGCTGAAAGAGTCTAAGAGCTCACCAGGAAATTAGAAGAAGCTTCAATGCTAATTAGATCGCATGAACAAAAAAGATCAAACATCAGAGAACAAGTAAAACAAACAAATCTAAATTATGAGCAATATTAACACATGAGTTATCAACGACAGTTTTACAAAAATATATCTAATTGTTGTTTTGTGACTATTTGTAATTCAGTATGAATCCTAAATCGAGCAAGAACAGGAGAAATTATAAGCTATGATCTATCAGAAGGATAAATTATCACAATAGATTCAAACTCTAGGAGATAACATCAACGAACTTACTGAAGAGAATAAGCAGCTCTAGCTTCAGGCAAACAAAGCAGGTAAACCGTTATTGTTAGGAATGCAATGTTTTCCATACCACCAAAAGCAATTTCCGCCTTCAACTTAAAATAATTATTTCTCCTAAGTTTTTGTACTTTTAAAATCTAACTACTTTGCTTATCTTCAACAGACTAGGTTGTGTAGGCATACCAAAGTGACAAGCGCGTGTTCTCTTAAGCCGTCGAAAAGGTGCGCGCTGAGAAAGAAGGTGCAGTTGAAAAAATGGAAAATTTTGTGAGTGAACTCAATGCAAAATAACTGTAAATTTAAGAAGTTGAAGAAGCTAGAACGATGCTAAACAATAAGATCGTGTCGCTGCAACGTGAATTGAGTTTGAGCAGTTCAAATCAAGATAGATTGCAGTTAGAAAATAGACAACTATCGGAGGAGTTAGCTAGGGTAAGAGAAACAGTTAATGAACTACAAAACGAAATTGTGGAACTGAGTGATAAGCGATAAGAAGCGAAGTTAGAATGTGACAGAGTAGCTAGATAAAAGGAATAAGTAACTGAACTAGCTGAGAAAGCAAAAGGTGAGACTTATAAGTTAAAATCAGATGTGGAGACAAATAACTTAATTAAAGAAAAGTTAGAAAGATAGATTGATTCACTCAGTAAAGAGAATCAATTACTTAAAAGAGATATTACGCACTTAGAGGAGATTGTTGGGTAGAATAAGCGTAGTTTAGTTCAAGAGGAGGAGAAATCACGGGATTAATATTAGTAGATTAGAGTGTTGAATGAGTAGATTCGTGAGTTAGGGGAGTAGATTCTCGAAGGTGAAGAGAGATTCAGCGAAAAGGTGAAGGAATTACGCGAAAGTGAAAATGCAAGAAGTGAATCGCAAAGGGAATTACTGCAATATACTAGTCTGAAGAGAAAATTAGAAGCAATTACGGAGAAATCGGAGTAATTAAGTGAATAACTCAAAGAAGCTGAAGAAAAGCGCTTGAAATCGTAGAAGGAATGTGATAGTATGCGATATGATTTGATGGATAAGAACGAAAATTTGAAGAAAGCGGAAGATTTATGCAAAGCTGAGAGAGAAGAAAGAGCAAGATTAGCACAAGAGTTAGCTGAGAAATCATAGGAAAGCAGACATGCGAAGGAATAAGTAAAATTAAGTAAAGAAAAGGAGAGTGAATAATCGATGCTGGAATTCGAGCTCGAAAAAGCGAGAGATCGAGAAAGAAAATCAATCATGGAAGTGTTAGGCTTGCAAGGTGATTTGAAAAAAGCAGAGAATCTGATTATTCAAGGGACAAAATAAGTGGAATATTTGAATAATCAAAAAGAAGAATACATCAGGGAGTTAAAGGAGTTACGAAAGGAATTGATGAGTGTTAAGACAGAGCGAGACAACACAACGCATGACGTTATTGCGATGAAGGAGAAAATCAAAAGTTATGAGTTAGAATCGAGAGAAGCGAATGAGTAGATTAACAAATAAGAACGGAAATATAATAATCTAGATAATGAATTCAAGATCTAAGCAGGGTAGAATAGAGAGTTAGAAAGTGAAGTCAGCTAGAAGGACAGCGAAATTAAGTAATTGCAGCTGATTTGTGATGGATTAGAGCGTGTACGAGAAGAATTACTTGAAAGGTTGTAAAATAAAAACAGCGAGAGGTTAACTGAAGAAGGATAGGTAGCTTAACTGAATAAAGAAATATCTTAGCTCAATAAGCAGCTCAATGAGGTGTAAAGTTAGTTAAAGTAAACGAAGGATTCGTTAGTGAGAATCGATGAAGAACGAGATGAAGTGCAGAATCTGTTAGATTCCAAAACACAAGAAAATTTATAATTAATAGAATAATTGGAGTAACTTCAATCTGAATGCGATAGAATCAAAGATACGAGGAATTAATTATCTTCGAAGACAGATCAATCTGTCTCGAGGGTTATTTCTCTTGAGACATAGCTGAAAGATGCGTAGAAGAAGATCTAATAGCTGCTCGCTGATAGTGAAAATTTAAATTATGCGATATCACTGAAGGATAAGGAGTTAATGGACTTATCAAATGATTTGAATGTTGTAACGAGGTAGAATTAGACACTTTCAGATTAATTAGTTGGAACAGCTGCTGATAGAGACTAAATCAAGGCAGCGGTAATATTTTTCTTAATTTAAAGGTTTTTTATGATTTTTTTACTAATTTTGAATGTTTAAATATCTTCTCTTAACACAGCTAAACGCTTCTATGCTCGAGGAAAAGAAACAAAAGTAAACTTTGCGTGCACAGGAACTCGAGAAACAAGATCTTCTAGGATAATATAAAATCGTTTGTCTTGACAATGAGAAACTCGAGCGACATGCTTAGGATCTCGTCGGAGAGAATCAGAGTCTTTTCCACAAAGCTTAGGATTTCGAGAAGGAATTATCGTTATTGCAAGGTCATCTTTAGCATTTAGAAGCTAAAGAATAACAAATGCTAAATGATTTACAGAATTATGAACGATAAATCACATTCTTGAATTCTAAACTCGAATCAGCGGATTAGCATATTAAGGATATAAATGGATAGAAAAATTCCATGCATAGGGAATATGAATCGATGATTAGAGTGTCTCAAGGGCTAGAAGGGAATAGAGATGATATGTAGCGATCGTTGATGCAGTTTGAGAATGAGAAGATTTCATTGATTGAGACACTTAATTTAGCGAAAAGGGAAATAGATGCGAAGACATCTTAGCTAGAGTATGAGAGGTCAAGAGCTGCTTAACTTGAAGAAGTACTTATTAGAGTAAGAGAGTTTGATAGATATTGTTTGGGAGTTTGACTTATTATATTTATTTTTCTGTTTTTAGGAAAGATAAGTTTAGCACAACTAAAAAATAGAGAACTAAGCTGCTTAGTAAGAGAATGAGCATATCCTTCGACAAATAGATGACCTTAAAGCATAAAATATGAGTAACATTAATTAAAAGGATTGTAAAATAGTTGCATATTTGTTTCAATTAATTATCTTGAATAGGCTTGTAGACATTGGTTTAGTAGTCGCATGAGAGAAATGGATACTAATCAGCTGACAAAGATTCAAAGGTAGAATTCTAACACTTTTAAAGAAAGAACTGCTTTATGCATAGCAATGCAGAAGAAACTAATTCTCATTTATTTTTTGCCTTCTTTTTGTTAAAGACAATAACTCTCTTGGAATAGAAGATCGATGAGAAGAACCTACAAATTCGTACTTTGGAAAGTGACCAACGGAAATATCGAGAAGAAAACAGCAAGTTGAGATTAAACATGTATCGTTTTGAAACTGAGAAGAATGACTTGGAAAAACGCATCAACAGTTTACGGGAATCATAAGCTAGTGGAGGAGATAACAATGACAGTGATGTTTAGATGAATCAAGAAGGATGGGAGAGACTCCAAGCTGAGAGCTAGAATTTCAAAAGATCTTTGAATGAAGCTAGCTTAAGGAGTCAAGCACTCAACTAGAATGTGAAGAATCTGAAGAGAGAATATGATTAAGAACTGACACCTAGCTCATCGAAATCGAAAAAGTCGAATAAATGAGAAACAGAGAGAGAGAATGGGTCCTATATTTTTTATGAAATATTCTAAGTTATGTTGTAGAAATATTCATGAATTAGTTTTTTATATAAAATCACACATCAAAATGTGTAAATTCGTAATGTTAAAGCATCAAAATATGCACAAATTCATTAAATTTTCTTATGTTAATAAATTAATAGATTTTAGTTTGTTTTTTTTTGTAAAATTTTCAACTTATCAAGATAAATTATTAATAATTTGTTTAATTTTTAATTCTTAATTAATACAAACTCTTCTGAAAAATGGCAAGATATTGCTTAATTCATTTACTTCTTTGGCCTTATTCTTTGTCATCCTTAGAGCCCTGTATGTATTCCTTATTCATTATTATTTCTTTCTTTTTTTGACCATTCTAGCATCTGATCAATTAAATCAACAATAGCCCTCTTTTTTACCATATAATTTCATTTTATTATTCATCCCTCATCATTTCCTTTCAGTTTTTACTTCCTCCAAGAGCGATTATGCCCATTTTCAGTAAGTATTATGGAATATTTTTAAACTCCACTCACTTGAGTTTCCATCTTCTAAATAAACCTCAAGATTTTAATTAATTTTGCACAAAAATATATATTTGAATTTTTCAACTAATAATGCTACAAGAATTCAAAAATTTCCCTATAATTAAATAATTAATTAATAATTTCGAACAATTTAAATAGAAATAAAAAGTTAATAAGGATGGCAAAGCTCTCAAAGAACTGATTCCAACTTAACTCAAACAAGGAAGATAAAAGCAGCAATATGGGTTCTTTTAGTTTTTCATCCACAGCTCAAACTAGAGAAATTCCGATCCTTTTCAGATTTAGTTTTTAAAGTAAAACCCAAATGAAAGAACCCACATTGCCACAGCATAATTTCCGCAAAGCATTTCTTTTCTAGATGAAGAAAAATGATTGTATTTTTCTTTAGATTTTTCTACTTTTAAAATGTGTGCGTTTTTGCACACAAACTCAATTGGACTTTCAAAAACACTGTTGATGGCATAGCATTTTAACTAAGAGAGTAGAGAGAGAGAGATGATTGATTCATTATTCCCAACAATACTAAATAAATACATCAAATTTTAAAATAAAAATTTAAATTAAACATTAAATCATAAATAAAAAAATATTAAATAAAATTTAAAATTTAAAATAAATTCAAATAAAATTAAAGAAAAAAATAATAATTGTCGAATGGTTTACCTTCTTTCATAAGGCTATTTGTTTGGGGGGAGGGTTCCCTCCTAAAATTCAAATCAAATAAAAAATCTTCTTCTTTATTTTAATTTGAATTTCTATTTGAATTATTTACTTTTGTACTTCAAATTAATCTAAAAATAATTGTCGTTTTCCCTCCAATTTTAATTAACTATATTGAGTTAATTACTATTTACATTTATTTTTTTTGCAAATCATAATAGGATTTCTTATTAATCTTAGTTTCAATCTCAAACATCGTTTTATGTGTTAAGTTTAATTATTTCTTTCACAAAAGTTTAGAAAAATAAATCTATTTTCATTCATTTTTTAATTACTCATGCCTTTAAGAAATAATAATTACAAAGCAGATTATTTTAATTTTCTAATAACCTCTCAAAAAGCCCATTGGACACCATTCACATGCATAGTAATTAATACCTCCCAAAATTAAGAATCATCTCAATTCTTGGGAGAACCAAAGTGGAAAGAAATTAAGAGTTAATTGTCTTTTGTTCAGATTCATAGAATCACCACAGTTCGCATTGATTACTAAAAAAAATAAGTTAAAAAAGAAAGAAACATAGAATTACACAAATAATAGATCTCATTAATGGATCATATTTAAGCTAAGAAACTTGAGCTTAAAATCCTTGTAATAGGCGATGCTGGTGTAGGCAAATCAGCAATAATATAAAAGTTTGTTTCTAATTTCTATCCTGAGATGTACAAGTAATCACTTGGATGTAATTTCTTCAGCAAAGTAAGCAAACTAACAATGCAAATGAATGATAAATTTATGATTAAATAAGTAAAACACATATGATTTTGTTTAAAATAATCAATAAACTAATTCCTTTTTGCTGCTATTTTTTTTCAAAGAGCTTAGATCTACCTGATAATTCAACAGCGAATCTAACCATATGGGATTGCAGCAGTAAGGAGAGATAATTCTCAATAAAATATATTTAGTATTATAATCAATTGTGGCTTCATTATATTTATTCCCAAAGCTCCTATTAATCTTGCCATGTCTATTTATGGATTTTACGTTTATTTCTTTTCATTTTCAGGTGAAAGTCTCAAATCTAAAATGCTCCAGACATATATCTATGGATCTGATGCGGTAATTATTTGTTTTGATTTTTTTTGAGTTTCCTGCTTTTTTTTTTGATAAATTGTTCTTTTACTAGGTATTTTTCGTTTATGATATCACTAATAAGAGCAGCTTTGAAGCACTATCAAATATCGTGAAGACTGTTTAATCTGTCTTAACAGATAACACTAAAAATGTTCAATATTTAGTCATTGGGAATAAAAATGATCTTTTTAACTAAATCGCTGTTGAAGATAACCAAGCATAACATGTAAAAAACGAGAGAAAGAAGAAGATGTAGCACTGCTGTTTTGTACATGTTTTGTTAAAATAAAGGAGGTATTTGATAGATTATGTATGGTGTGGATTAGGAAACAGCTTAAAAGAAAACTGATTTATGTTTTTGTTTTTGCTTTCTTTTGTTTTAGATGTGCAAGACATTAGGAATGCAATTCTATTCGGTGTCTGCTAAAAATGGAACTAACTTAACTGAAAGTTTCCGCTAGACAGCTTGTAGATTATGTGGCATCCCTGTAGAAGAAAAGGTATTCCAAAATAAAAGAAGATCATAAATAAGGACATTTTAGTATTTTCAAATTAACATGATTAATAAGGTGAAATTTGGATATTTTTTTAATAAATAAATAACAATAGACCAAAGAGAAGCAGTAATAAGATAGTAGACTACCAGATCTAAGGGATCAAGTGAAAACTACATAGTAATAAAGCAGTTCGAGCTCTTGCATTATTTTCTGATGATGGAAAAAAGAAAGGAACAATTATTTTTTAGAAACCAGAAAATATCAAGCTCATACAAACAATTTACTCTCTTTGAAAGAATAAGAGAAACAAAAATCAACTAATTCACACTGCTTCCTGCTGAAAATCTACTGTTCTTGCAGGAGATATCTCAAAATATCCAGCAGGCTTATATCGGATATATTATTGTATTTAGATCTTTTTGTCTGCTACACCTTAAGAACATCTACTGGGATGAGTTTATTATTATTCTTATTATTACTTATAATAATTTTATTCTGTATTCCTTGGAGGAGTTTCATCTTGTGTCGCAGCTGAGAATGTCTTTGTAAAGATTGCTCGCTAGTTCTTGACGAGTTTCTCAAATCTATTTTAATGCTGTAGTTATTCTTGTGGCTGTTGTTGTGGTGGCTATTGTTGCTGCAGCTGCTATTACCTTGAAGGAGAACTGACTTACCCTCGAGTTGACTATTTCGATGGTGAATAAAGTGGTTTGAGAAATGATTCGAATGGCAAATGAGAAGAAGATTCTTAGGCATTTGATATTTCGCATGGAATCTCTGGATTCTAAGTTTTCAAAGGAGATCCTGAAGATGGAGACTAACTTCTGCTAAGTTTATGACTAGATGATAATTTAAAGACAACTCTAGCTTCTTTCTTCTTCTTTTTGTTATTCACAACCATTGTTATTGTCTGAATACCACAGGATTTTTCATTGAGATCTATTTTGTCATTTTCTTCAATTTTTCTGTGACTATTACTGTCCTCTTCCTTATTAAGATTCTCATTGCAATCTTCATCAAAACTTCCCCTAGCTATTCTATCTTAAGTATCCCCAATTCGGTGAAATAACCTTGTATCCTTTAATTCCTTCTTTCGTAAGTGATTCTCTCTCTTTTGTTCTTCTTATCTCACAATTTTCGCTGCTTCTTCAGTTAGTTCTTTTATTTTACTTCCTAGTTTTGGAAGTTACTTTGATTGATATCCTTCTCTAGAGGTTATATTATTCAATTCATTTTCATTTCCCGTGCCTTTATATTAGTATTACCCCTAGTCAGTGTTTTCCTTCAATTATGTGAGGATCATTGTGTTCGAAAATGGCAATAAGACTTTTTAAGAATTCTAGCTAATATCTTGTTTATTTTGTTTTGTATAGAATATTGGATAATCTCTATCATATTAACTTTTAACAATATACTTTCTAACATTCTGTGGATGTTACAGTTATTATTAGACTAACCTCTACAATTAAGGGTATTATTCTCCTTCTTAAGGATAGTAATGCTATTACTCCAATGGAAAGCTTATATCTTCATTCATATTATAAGGGAACACAATGTTCATAGGAATTGAAGCTGATTCACAGGATATTCGTGGTTTTAAGGCAATATTATCAACATGATGGCATTTCTTATTTTAAGTTACTAATTCAGGGTAATCTAAGCGCGTTGTTTGAGGTAGTTTAGAAGGTATCTATGATGAGATATTCAATGAAAGAGAAGTATTCATTGGTTGAACTTAAACATGAACATCATCATCTACTAGAGAAGGACGATGATATTCATTAAGTACAAAAGGATGGTATTTTGTAGAAGAAGTATGTAATTCTTTATGGGACTTCGGGGATAAGCTTGTGTTCTTCCTGGCTTTTTGGTTAAATCAAATAAATAATTAATAAATTACATATATTTTGGATAAAGTTCAGTTAGTTTGATTGAATAAATGCGTGTTTGTGTGAAATAATTAAACTAACTAATTTATATCTCTGATTTCTTCTTTCATTTCCTCAGCGTTTTATCAAAGAGAAAGCAAAGCAATTCATTTCAATTAAACCTTACGGAATTGATCGATATGCACGGAGATGATCTTTGTCGCAGATTAAGGTGTTTGTTTAGCAGTATGCTCTTGATTGGAATACAATTTAGATGGCGCAGTCGAGAAGAATTCATTGAACGCATCTGAAAGCAAGTTTATCTTTGTAGTTTTCAAGGAATTCAATGCGTTTTTGGATGGCTCATTTTGGGATTTAGCAGAGTATGCAAATGTCTCTGATAAGTTCTATATGGCTGCTTGTTTGTTCTGATAATAAACCATCTTTTTAGGTACTCTAATAAGCAAATCTTTTTAGGAAGAAATTGATGCAGGAATCTTCTAAGTTAGGGAAGGAGATGATAGTTTTGTTCCAAATGAAGATGGATACTTTGAGATAAATGACTTGGGACTTCTACCTTCCGAAACCATGGTCCCTGTCGTATGTGATGCTTCTGATTGATTATACTGACAAAGATTAGATGCATCTTCTAATTGATTGTCAATCTGATTAGTTTAGCAAGATGATTCTTTTAACGAGGTAAAATCTTACTATCCCTATGTCTTATGTTTTGCCTTGAGTTGTTGATGCTACAACAGCCTACGTGGGCTATTCGAAGAAAGCACCTACTATTATTTCATGCCAAAATTGAAAAAATATCCTTTTTTACACCTACTTCTAGATTCTCTTTCTTGAAAATCATTCATTATTTTTTTAAAACCTTTTGTGGAATAGACTTTTATTCTGGTTTTGTTCCCACTTCCTGATATAACACTAAGGTACACTAAAAATTTTTCCTTTGAATAACCTAGAAGCGGATGCAATCTACTCTGATATATGTATGCTTCTTTTTAACTCAGCTGGAGATTCACGATTTTATTGTATTATTGCTATGACTCAACGGCTCAATGTGAATCTGTGTTTTGTTTGGTTGTTTTTTTATTCTAGTTAATTATTCATGAGAGATTAACAAAAATAGATTTTCTCCTTTGATTTTTTGTTCTTTTTTGTTATCTGTGTTACAGTAATTAAAAAGTAGCCAACTTTATCTGTTTTAAGTACTCACTCTACTATTTTCGATTTTATCTTTGGAAATACTCTATTATGTGTGTATCTGGGAGTTATTCCTGCTTCAGCTGATGTTTTTAGTATTTCAACATGCCAAGGGATGTTTTTGCTACCACAAAATCAATGATCACCATCATCATCAGATAGTGTGTAATCTTTTTCTTTTCGAGAGAATTGATTATTTTTAAATAATTTTAAGGGATAGCTGACGTGTAGAGGAATTAATAATTTATTTGGATTTTATGGATCAATAAGTTATTGCTGTGCCATCCACTTTTTGAAATAGAACCAATGTTCTTATCTCTTTCTTCTCTTAATCTTAAAGCTTTGGTAAATCTAAAAGGTTATTATTTTATAAACAAGAAAGATTAGATTTACAAAATATCTAATAATCATATCAATTGCACTTATTCATTGCCAGTTTTGTATCGCTAAGACTTTTAAAACCAAAGTTATGCAGTTACTAAGATATTAATACTTTGACATACAAATCGAATGGATGCTCTAACGTAGGATTGTTTACTATTTTTTGATGAAATTGATTATCCGAAAAAAATAGAAAATTAATTTGGACTTTAATGAGTTAACCAATACAATATTTATTCATGTGATTTTTCTTGAAATGCTGAGATAATCTCAAAAATATCATATTTATTAGGCTTTTAATTTCATTTGTTGATGAAATACATCTTTTGAGTTGCTGAAAAGGTGTGTTCATCTTAGATTCTGTAAGAATTGAATTTATTACTTTGGTTTGGGGGATGTTTGAGAACAAAAATCTACAGAAATAATCTAAAAATAAGTTAATTAAAATTGTTGGGATTCTTGTGTGTGTGATAATGTGTTTTATCTTTCTCATTTTCTCTTTAATACTATGAACCACATTCTATTTCAGTTTGTTCCTTTCTCCTTTTGGTTTAACTTTATAGTTTATTTTATGGTGATACATCCATTTTAATGATATATAATAATAGAGAATATCTTATTTTTTCAATAAAAGATATTAAAATGCAATAAAATCACATTTTTCTATTGAATTTGTTGCTAATTTAGTATAAAAAGAAGTATTTATTTAATTCAAACATGAAATATATAAGCTATTATTGCTGCTAATGATCTCTAAATCAATAAAAGCAGAAGTACAATAAACAATTAGAACAAGCTCTGAGTTTCCGCTAATTATTTAGTTAAAATGGATGATAAATTTAAATTTATCTTCATGTTTCCTTGACAATCTAAAAAATCACAGTCTGTAAAGCAACTAACTCACCCCCACAAAGATAAATAGAGCAACTGACCAAAAACAATAATATTTCTTTCTTGTTTTTATTGAACTCTAGATAATTTGTAACTCTTCCAGAGACGAAGAAAGAAAAGAGAGTTCAATTGTTTATTTTCAAAAGCATTATTTGGAATAAAAAATAAAGAAAAAAAGCTAAGAGCCAGTTAGAAAAAAAAGAAACAAAAACAACATAAAATGGTAAGTACATATTGCTCATTATCTATCTTTGACAACTGATTCTCTGTTTAGGCTAGTAGTGTTAAATCAGGAGGATCACAAGGGTCTAAGAAGTCTCAAGTTGATGAAAGTCTTTTTGGTAAATATTAATATTATTATTGTTTAGATATTTAAAGAGTTCTGTATTATTCTTTCTCCATTTTTGATCTCAAAGAATGCCAACACTAATAATTGCTAATAATTTTTCAACATTTCTTCCAGGAAATCGCAAGACCAAAAATCTGCAGAAAGAGATCACTGAGAAAGCTAAAAAAGGTGATTTCTCCAATCCTGAAGTTGTTCTCATTGGTGAAAGTGAGCTCCAGCGCATGAAGGTACATTAAATTAAATTTTCAAAACCCTTTATTATTGATGTTTTTTGTTGTATTCTTGAATTCATTTATTTTGCATTGAAATTGATGATTAATTACATGTATTTCTTGTCTTTTCTCTAACAGAACAATGCCATCATCACTACAAAAGAGGAACAACTCCAGTAGAAGAAGATCCTCGAGGAACAAAAAGAGAAACAACAAGCAGCTGCAAAGGCTAAAAAACAAAAAATGTTGCAGCTAGAAGAGGAAAAAAAGAAAGAAGTTCCTCTGTCTGAATTACAGCAGGAACAAAAGCATGTCTAGAATTCGTTACTGAATAGAGCATAAGAGATCATGAGTGAGTAGCTAGATGATGTTAAGGAAATGAATAAAATGGTTATGTATGCAAAGTGCGTAACGATTCGAGACAGATAATTGAATGAGAAGAAGGAAATCAAGGATGAGAGGAAACTTGAAGAAAAAAGAAAAGATCTTATGATGGAAGTGGAGAGACTTAAGAAAATTAAATTCTACGAGGAACAAGAGAGAAAGAAGAAAGAAGAGTCGAAACTAGGACATTTGAAGATTATCGATTAAATCAAGGAAAATGAACTTGTGAGACTTAGAGACAAGGAGGAACAAGAGAGAGAAGGATAGACTATGATCAAGGCTATTAAAGTGCTAGAAGTCGAGGAATAACATAAGGCATTGGTAAGGAATCATAGTTTTATGGATTAGTAGAGTATCTTCGGAATTAAAGTGATTAATATGAATTGTGTTGTGGATTTGTTTAGCAAAAGAAAGCTGATTAGAAGTTACTGTTAGATGAGATTCTGGGATCAAACAAGAATGCCATATTGATCAAATAGAAGCGTATCTAGGAAGAGAAAGAAGAAGAGGAAAAGATTGTCAAGTACAACCTTGAGAAAGCACAAAAAGAGGCTGAATACATTGCTGAATAAAAGTAACAAAAAAGTTTATTGGAAATAAAATTAGAGTTTTTCATCAATTATTTTGGAAATAATAATCGATAGGCGCATCAAAGACGAGAAAGAAAAGGAACTCCAAAGACTTAGAGAGATGCAAGAAAAAGCTAATGATAGATAGGTAAACTAAATAACTTATCAAGTTTGAATTCTAATAATTCCTTATTGATTGAGTTACAAACCTAAATATTTTTGTGTAGGCTGAGTTGGATGCGTTGAGGGCTAAGAGAGCAATGGAGTAAAATGAGCGTAATGCTAGAGACAAAGAACACAGAGAAGCTGCTCTCAGAGTAAAAATAAAAATTAATTTACTTCAAAGATCTGTTAGTTGCAAGTGAAAGATGATATTTTTAATGGTTTTTACAAAAAATTAACTTTTTTTATGTGGTTATTTTCAATTTACAGGAGAAGAGAAACGCTGAATTATTGGATGCTCGTCAGCAGCAACAATTTGAGAAAGAGCAGAGACTTTAGGAATAGGCCAAGCTTGATCGTGATGAATTCTAGAGAATCATTCAGGCTCAGAAGTAGGAAAGAGAGATTGAGTTGAAGTTACAACAGGAACGTGAAGCACAAATCAAGAAACACGCTGATTAACTGAGAAAGTAGATTTCACTCAATGAGGAGCTATTGAAGCAAAAAGACAGAAATCGCTTAGAAGAAGGAAAGAAAATCAGAGATCAACTGATTGCTCAGAAAAAAATGCTCGAAGAAATCAAGCTACAGAAGTTAGATTAGCTCTAATAACTCAATATCCCTCAGAAATACACCTCAGAACTTGAAAGAAAGAAGATTGCAATTTGAATTGGTAAAATTTGCAGAGACAGTAGTTTCAGTTTTTAGCAGGGGAAAAAGGAGAAATCACCCACAGAATAAGAGCCGACCTAAAGGCTACTCGGAATCAATTATTTGTTAATGCTGCTTTTATGTGGAAGAACTCAACATTTTTAGAAGCTTCAAAACAACATTTTTTTGGAATTTATTTTAGAAAATATTTCTGTTTTAATTCTGATACTTTGAATGATCCTGACAATAAAACATTTCCGAATACTTGAATATTTATTGAATATTTTTTTATGAATATTAAGAAACTTGGGTTCAGAAAGATTTTAAAAAAACAACTTGAAGAAAGAAGTAAAAACTCGGTATGTTAAAAGCAGATTTAAACATTTTTTTCCAAATAAACGGATTGGATTTTTCGCTGATTTATTGCTATGGGAATATTATTCTAATACTTTTACTCTTCTGTAATAAAAATACTTTTTTTCATGACCCCATATTATTGAACTCTTAAACAGACTCTAATTTTGTAATTCTGATTACATCTTTAATCTAGAGATTAATTATGAACAGCCAGTATTTCTCCCCTGAGATGATCTAGCCAGGATTGCTGATTTCGATTATCGAATCATACTTAGGAAGTGTGCCGATTCTGAAGTATTTGTTTGCTAAGTGGATACGCATCTCGAATCCTCTTTTTGTGGCTTTATTATCTTTCCACATGGAGCCTTTGATTTCCTTCTTTACTCCATAATCCCCAGGATAATCACAGTAACTAAGATTTTTTGAAAAGCCAGGTCCTTCGTCTTTGTAAGATCCAGGTACGATTCCAAAGAAAAACTAGTTATTTTCCTTCACCAAATCTACTTCTATCCAGATAACATATTTCACATTAGGATCAAGAGGAGCATTAAGGAGTGCTTGCTGCCAAAGTCCATTTGATGTTTAAACCATTTCAAGACATTTATCTTGATTCTTTCGAAGAATCATTTTATCAGATTATCCGTATTTCGATTTGATTAAGCTAGCTGTTTCAAGAAGTGAACCAATCTTTTTGGGTTGAATATCGCTATTTTGATCACCTAATCCATCAATATTTTCCATAACCTCAGATATATCAAAGAAATTTATTTATTTTAAGTAATCTATTAGGCTCTTCGCAATGTCATTAGATCGTTCAAATGTAATTTTCCCAACTTCTTTACGCAAATCACTGAGACTTTGCTCTAGCACATAAGCATATTTATGTGCCATTTTCCATTTGGTTTTGATAAATCCCTCTAGATCTTTTTCAGCACTTTTCTGTTCTTGAGATAAATAGATAAGTTCCTTTAACTCCTTGATTTCAGCTAGATCCTTGTATTCCTAAATGATCTTATTCGAAGCAGCTTAGAATTTAATGAGTTAGTTGATTGCTTTCGATTGAGCTTCTTCAAGGTATTTGAGGAAATTCGTTTTCAAATCTGAGAAATATCTCTCGATTTAATCAGCAAAAATGTTATTTGGCTCCAATTGAGTGATTTACTTGAACAAGTAGTTGTTTTTCAGAGGAGGATATGGATATTTAATGGTTTTTGAATCTCCAAACAGTTCTTTGATGTTCAAGAGTTCTTCTTACTTGATATTCTCAGTTTTGATGCATTTGGCGCAGACTAAAATATTCTTAAAGTCTTCTTTCAAATTCAGATACTCCAATGGGCAAGAATTATGTTTAGTGCAGTTCCTTAAGGTAGGTGGTTCTTTCTGATCTTCAGTGTTCCCTTGATCGGTGCTTTGAAAGTACTAATACTGTTCGTCGTTCATTTTAGTTAATCTATAGAAGGATTGTTTATTTTGAGAGATTATTATTAGAAATTATTAGTTTTTCTTCTTCTTTTGATGCTGATATTTTGGAGTTTAAAAGATAAAATAACACAAATCGAAATATAAAAAAAGATAATTACATGAAAGAGAAGACACAAATCAATAATGTTAGAGATATATAATTAGAGAAAAATATCTATTGAATTATACACTCATTTGATGATGTAAAAAGACTTGAATTAAAGAAATAAAAATACAATTTATTTTTCTAAAAAATGACAATTTATTGAAGGGGTTGGGGTTGGGGTTGGGGTTGGGGTTGGGGTTGGGGGTGGGGTTGGGGTTGGGGTTGGGGTTGGGGTTGGGGTTGGGGTTGGGGTTGGGGT
>Ga0302271_10001113_pt1 | contig 26313 bp, 21 predicted proteins | sample III_Bog_N1_1_FD_198767 | JGI IMG/M metagenome (GOLD analysis project Ga0302271, IMG submission 198767) | Peat permafrost microbial communities from Stordalen Mire near Abisko, Sweden - III_Bog_N1_1 | ecosystem: Environmental > Terrestrial > Soil > Wetlands > Peat | place: Sweden: Abisko... | reverse complement strand
CAGAAGGATGAGGAGTAGATTGAAGTTAGGATTTGTTGGATTGTTGTTACGAAGCCTGGTTTGATTTGAAGTATCATTGGCTGCAGGACAGAAATCTAGGAGAATACATGGATTGCCATATGAATTGTAGAGCATCATATGAGACATACAATTAACACTCGAAATTGAAATAGAATAAAGGATACTAAAAAGGGGTCAAGATAAATCAATCTTCTTTCGGCCTTATGATAAATATTATCTTCCTCAATTTTTTGCTTGAATTTTAAGAGCTTCAAGGAGAATTGTAAGAACTTATAACAAAGAAGCTGGTTTTTGTAAGAACAAACTGAATCCACTCTCTATTCCTTCGGTTTTAAATTGTTTATCGTTAATAGAATAACCGGTGAAACACACTAGCACTGATTTCTATTATTATGGTTTATACTGTTCTTGCTTTGCTTTGATCACTGCAGCAAGCTAGTTCCCATTCATTTCACTCATCGAATAATCGATCAAGATCACATCAAAATTATTCCTGCTGTCAATTGAAAAATATTAATTCATTACTTTATTCGCACTGCTTTCAATACTCACATCCACGCAGCCAATGCGCAATAACCGATTCTTCATCGTCTCCAGTAGAAACTAACTGTCATCGACATACAATAACTTCACTACTTTTCTGCGTCTGCCCAATTCGATGACAATTTTTCCTAAATCAAGTTTTTCCTTAGCATTTAAACTTTCTACATTATTCTCCCTTTGGATTGCTGCATCTACGTCAGCTTTCATAAGTCCATTTTTCACCGACTAAATAGCGCTCCTTTGAGCTCTAGATATTTCATTTATTCTCGTTTATTAAGTTTCTTGGAAGCCAAAATCGCTCTCCTATTTTTCTTTGTTTTCCATTGGCTGCTCCTTTTTCGATGCTCCAATGCAAGGGAAATAAAATATAAATGACGAGCCAACATTAGATTCCGAGTGGCAAATAATATCCCCTCCGATTTTCTAAGCGATTGTCTTTGCAGAGAACAATCCAATTCCTGAGCCACCGTAGAGTTGCTTGATGCTAGAATTTGCTTGCTAAAAGCTCTCAAATATCTTTGACATTTCTTCTTTAGTCATGCCTCTACCAGTATCAGCCACTTCAAACTTCAAATACCCTTTGATTTCAGATGGAGAAGAAGTAGTATTTATTCTCAAATTAGCTTTATTGATCAATGCTGTGTTGTTAACTCCGCTTGTACTCATGATGCTAGTATTAACAAGATTTTTGATTGATGGATGGATCTGTGATTTTCTTTTTGAAAAAATTTATTAAAATTTCGTTGGAGAATCTTCATTGTTTGAGTCTTGTTATTGCTGTTTATTTCCTTGAATTGGGCAACTTACAGCAGTTAAAGCATCGGTTTTTTTGATTTCCTAACCAGGAGGCGACCCAGATCCATTCAGCTCAGAAATCGCTTACTTAATTTGAGGCATTTATTCCAATTAGATATCGCCAGAAGAATTTTCATTTGTTGGCCTGCAAAGTTGAGGACCCTTGACTGGCGTAGTCTACTTTTGATTACTTGCCTGCGATATTTAAGAAAATGTCCTAACTTAGAACGCAGGTGGAGTGGAGTTATGAAAACTACCTAGAATCTTGGAAGAATTACTGCTCTCTTCCATCATAGCTGACATGTTGTGCTCCTCCGAAGACGAAGAAGATGAGCTTGACAATGGCCGATTATTTATTCTATCTGATTTGCTAATATTTTTATGTATTTCACTCCATCTCTCAGTTCTAGTGTCTTTTTGAATTTCTTCAAAATGACAATTTTATATTTAATTACTGTCTTTTTTCCAGCTCGCACTAGTGTTCTTCTTAAAGTGTATTGTCTTTGAAGGTAAGCTTTGTTGATTGAGTTGTCCTGACTTTGTGTTGATGTGCGATTAGGTGAGCTATTATGTAAGCTGCAAGGGAGTATTTTGTGATGTCTGAATGAAACTAGTTAGTATTTTAATGTATCCATTTTGAGTGAATTTTGAAGCATTCGAAAAGAGATTCTGCAGTACACGATTCACTTCTAGCTTCGGTAACTCGAAATACAAGGGCATTTCTTCTTCTTGGAGTAATATTTCATAATCTACGTTTTGTTTTAGCTCAACTACTGCTAAATTACGTTGCCAAAACTCTTCTAAATACACCCTAATATCAGTTATTTCACATTTATAAGTATCCTCTGGCTGTGTGTCTCTCTTTAAATCTGCCTTTTTGCTAGAATTCATAGATTAGCGTTCATTGTCTTGAATATTTTAAGGGTATTTTTGCGAAGATGATCCTTGTTTCCTTGATATTTTCTCAAATTTCTCCATAGCTTGACTGATCAGCTGGTTCATTTCTTCAATACAACCACTGAGCATCCCAAAGAGTAACACACTCACTTAAGAGCGATACAGTTCCATACTCGCACTCAATTATTGCAGTGGATTCCTTAAATCATGGATTAAGCTTGGAATCTATTCTACGAGGCTTTTCTCGACTTCTCCATCTGGCATATACATTAGGTAAAATCAGTGCTTTCAACTACTGAGATCAATCACACTTAAAAAACAATTTTTAGTGAATATTAAAGCAGTTTCTGGGTGTTTTTAACATTAATTACATCTGATAAACAAATATATTAAAACAAAATTTGCAGTAGTTTCTTTCCATTTGCATGCTCCCCAAGTTTGATTTTTGCTTCATATTCTTTGATTATCATGCTTTTCATTTAAACAATATTATTATTATTATGAATTGCAAAAGCTGATTAGTTAAATAATCTAAAAATTTACCTTTTCAAACACTTGATTGAATCAATTCATATTAGAATGATGTAACGATAACAAGATCGACATGAAATGGAAGAGTTTTGAGTTTATATATGTTTCAGTAATTGCATAAAAATAGAATTGGCGATTAGAGGATAATTCCTAAATTAAAAAAAAATAATTGGAATTGTTAATTCACAGAGCTTTCTTAGTTATCAGAGTATTGCATTTGGATTAACCAATTCTGTGCCAATTCGATTCAGCCAATCAATGTTCTAAAATAATTCAATTTTCCCATGTGTTTCAATGAGAATTAAGAGAAACAAAAATATTAAATCAGATCTATTCGCCTTTAGAATTAAATAAATTAAAATGGAAAAAGTGAGTGTTAAATTCTTAATAAGAGACTTATTAACAGCTGCATTTTTAATAAATTAATAATAACTAAAAACAATCATATTTTTACCTTTGAATTAAGATATTGATTATGGAATATAGAGCTCAAAGATATTTCTTTTTAATAATTCAACTAAATACTGCTGTTTGAAGTAATCGAAAAGGGAAATAAATAGAAAACATAATCAATAATTGTGTTATCTTTCTTTTTCGAAATACTAATTTAATTGTTAAAAAGATTCTCTTTTTTTTGTTGTTGCACACATTATTGATAATAATTAGTACAAATGGCCAGAAGACGTAGATCCAGAAGCAACAGGTAAATAACTTTATTATCTCAAATCCTTGGATAATTTAACATCTTTTTCATTTTTAAAAAAAGTAACCGCTCTTCCTCCTCCTCAAAGTCATCTTCATCGTAAGTTGCTTCTAGTTACAATAGGGTTCATTTTTTGGGTTAATTGTTCCTAGACAATGCCATTCGATTTGATATAAAAATACATTTCTTTGAATCTATGCAAATGAGCCTTAGTTTTTGATATTCTGTGCTGAGAAAGAAACATTAGTTTCTTGAAAGTGTTTTATTTTACATAATTTATGTTTCTACAAGATCTGATTCGAAGAGCAGTGGATTGGGATCTTCAGGATCTTCATCAATTTCTTCATCTTCATCATCTTCATCTTCATCTAGGAGCAGCAGTTCAGCAAGTAAACGAAGCATTAAAAAATAGAAGAGTTCTTATGCCCGGTCAAGTGTCTCCCACAGTCATCGAAGAGGTTCTTCAAAAAAATCTGCAAGGAATCAGAGTAAATCTAGAAGATCTACTCAAAATCGACACTCCTCTCGTTCTCGTGAACGTGATAATAAAGACTCTAGGACTAATCGAGGGGTTAGAGGAGGGGACAGAAATTTGAAATACTACCCCAAGAAGTCTGATAGTAAGAGAGAGAAAATGCCTAGGCGAAAAGCTAGTGCTTCACTAAGCTCAAAGAGCAGTAAACGAAGGAGCAACTCAAACGATAAAACGAAAAGATCTCCAAATAGAACTACTGCAAAACACACAAAGAAATCTAAGAGTCTTTCTAGACCTAAAAGAGAATCCAAGAGATCTCGAAGCTAACCAAAAAAAACTTCTGTGAAAAAATCAAAAAGCCCTAATAGAGCACCTGAAGTTAGTTTGGCAATTCACCATAGTCGAACATAAAACGTTGAAAGCCAATAAAAGTAGAATTTCATTATTAAAAATCAAGTAGTACTTTCATAATTATCTATTAATTCAACTAGGTACTCAAATCGCGGAAGCAACAAGGATACTCAAATTGAAAAGAAGTAAAAAGATGAAAACATCGAGAAAGATAAGTAAAATGACAGAAAAAAAGATCAGAAAACTGACAAAGAAAGAGAATAGAATAAAAATACAGAAAAAGAACGGAAGAGAAGCACTGGCAAAGAACAAAAGAAGGAATTAGACAAAGGTCAAAAGAAAGAAACAAGAAATGAGAATAACAATAAAGAATCTTCTAAATCTTAAAGATACAGAAGTCCAGATGTAAAAAGAAACACGAATAAATCTTGGAATAAGAGCCCATAGAGAAATGTGAATTCAGAAAGATCAAAACAAGCAGAATCTGGAAGAGACAGAAAGTCGGATAAGCGCAGCAAAAGCAGAAGCCGAAGCCGTCAAAAACACAGAGATACCAGGCAAGATAAAAGGGAAGGAAATACTGTAAAAAAAGATTGGCGTTCTCCCCGACCCTCTTCTTCTGAAAAATAGGAGAAAAGAGATAAGCAGGCGAAGTCAAATGAGAAAACAGAGGTAGCCATGGAAGGCGATGGGACTTTGAAGAAAGGCAGAGGCTTCCAAGCCAAAAGAGAGTCCAGCGGGCTTATGTAAAATAATTTTCATCCAAAATAACTCAGTACTCATTTATCTATTTATGATGATCTGTAGGGGCTGGAAAGAGGAGACAGAAGAAGAAACAGATTAGATGCTTCGCAAGTACAACTTAGAATAAATACTTTTAATAATTACAAGAAAATCAACACAAAAGCATTTTCTTGAAGATTTTCATTTTCTAGAATATTTATTTTTTATTTTTTCTCAATAAGGGACTCATCTAACTTTAAGTAGCGTTTCACCTTCACCAGCGTAAAATAGCTCATTTTTTGTTAAAGATTCTAACTGTTTCTTTATCTTAAAAAGCGCAAAGAAAGAGAAGATGTTTCAAGGAATTCAGAGGGTACTCTCCACTTAAAAGATTCTTATTTTTTCTTTTTTTGACTGTCATTATGGTTTTTAGGTTCTACTGCCAAAGGAGGAAATAACTGGGAGCATGATCGTTTCGAACAAGTAACTAGAACAGCGAGTGAAGCAGTAATAATCTTAAACATTTCTAAAAATATTTCAATATCTTTTGATTCATTTTAGAACTAGAAATGCTTATTGATTTTGTGAATTTTGAACCATCTAGAAAGAGTTTAAGAAGCGAGATTCTCCTTAGTATGAATGAACATACACTTGAGCTTTATAAAATAGAACGAAGGATTTATGTTCAATTGTTATCTTGTTAGATTTCTATTTTTAAATAATTCACTCTCAGGCCATTTAGAACTATTAATAACTCCTTTAATATTAGTACTTCTTTTTCCGCGAAAACTTAAGAAGATTACTATGATTTTAATTTTGATAATCTAACAACTTTATTAATCAAAGAAACTTATTAATCTGTTTCCACTTATTCAATCAGAAAACTGGTCAAGAATTTTTGATTATTTTTTTTTCTTTTTTTTGATAAGATTCAATCACTTCTTCGATTTTGTTTCTTTTAATGAATAGTATTATTAACATATACTTGAGTATTCATTACGGTGGGGGCATTGAGAAATATCCAAATTAATTTAGAAAACATATATTTTTAAAAATTGAAATTTATCTTTTTATTTTTTTATTTTTTTAAATATTTATCTTCTTTTTTTTTAAATTCTTTTTAAATTTGAAATTGTTTCAATATATTTAAATTAAATCATTAGCTTTCTTTCAGCTTCTTTCATTATTAAATAGGCTTATTTCTTTGTTTTAGTTAGACTATCACATAAAATTGATAAATGGAGTCTACAAAGAGGGTAAAGCGCACATTTAATGTAGAAAAATAAAAATATATTTTTCATTAAAAATAAGGGGGAAAAAAACAAATATTTTACAGATACATACAATTGTCGGTCTGCCTTTGTTGCTCCGTTTGCTAAATAGATCGGGGATTAGTTAGAAACTTTAGTGGAGGGATGGAAGGACGTGATTTTATTGGGAGTGGGTCCAAAAATTAAGGGGTGATCATAGTTAGCGCGAGTAGAGTTGGAGCTGAGAAACACATCGATTGAAAGAAGCTACCATACTATAAAGGGGAGCTTCATTGATGCTTTATTCCTTAATTTCACTTTATTTTAATTAAATACTTTTTAATTATTGGATATTTAGTCATTTAAGGATCTTAATGAAAAACAATGATTTGGGGGATATTATTTTCAGCTTAATTTTTATTTCCATCAGATCATAATATACGATATTAATCTTCAAGAAGACAGTCATTTCATTAGATCTTTTTAAAGGATGATTAGAACATTGATTGGCTATTTATTCTAGTAGTCATCAAACATTGAGAAAATATTAAAAAAAAAGAAAAGAAGAAAAAAGGACAATCACTTTTTGAAGATGAATTCATCGAAGAATCTAGACATCAAAGAATAGTAAAAAAACAACATGTTACGCATTTTACATAGATGATGTTCTTATCCATGATTATTTTTAGTGTTACACTGTGGAACTAATTACACGAGCAAGGCAAGAAAGAAATGACATTGGTAAGTGCATCCATCTCAGGTATAAACTCTAAAGATCCAGGAAGGGAATAATTTCAGAAAGCATATTTCATAACAGGTTGATTTGTTTTTAAAAAGGATTAAATGCACTAAATCAACAAGGCAAAGCAGTTGATTAGAATAATTCAGAGGAACTCAAGAAACTCATGGATAAATGTAAATATTTTGGAGCTACTACTCCAATAATTAGACATTCGTTTTTGTTAATCGTTTCTCTCTTTTTATAAGACTACTAACATTGATTTGATTTTTCGTTGATTAACTAGGTGAAAGTGGATTTGCAGTGCTTAATGGAATCCTTGAGAAGCTGAGTAAATTCTTTCAGAGATATTTTGAAAAAAGAACCATTTACATGCATATTTTACTAAATCATTCATTGATAAAACTGTTGAAAACAAATTAGATAATATTGTGATACTAAGTGGCGATGCATACAAATCAGAAAAGAATTAGATTTACGAATCCTAAGCTGACGATGAAGACAATTACTCCAAACTAAACAAACTCGAAAAGTTCATGACTGCAGTTGAGTCTGCTTACTAAGTTTCAGTATTGATTTATTTTAATAATTTAGATTCATTTATTGCTCCATCTCACTGAATATTCTTTTTTATATAAGGAATCTTGCGTGAAATCATTGGTCTATGGTGCCAAACCAGAATAGATCAAATTAATCGTTGCTCGCTGGTAACACAAATAAATAATAACTAAACCTATCTTGATTTTTGGAAAACTTTACTTTAAGGGATTTATCTTGCTTAAACGAACAACTTTACTAAGAGACTTTCGAGGACTAGGATTTATAGTTTTGAAGAAGATTTTGATTCAAAAAATGTCCCAAAAACGCAAAATATGATGGATATTTTTAGGACCTATTCTAAAAATCCCTAAAATGAAGCATTATTTAAAGCTATTGTAGTTTGCCAGTGGACAAATATTATTTTGTGTGTGTGTGTGTGTCAATATCTTTTCATTTATATCTTCAGTAGGATGCAGCCATGAATGGATAATTCAATTAATTTGTACTCATGACAATTATTTATTTTTGAAGATTGGAGATTTTCAAACTAAATTACAAAACTTTTTCATTTATGGTTTCAAATGTGATAGATAGAAATGCATTTTTTGGCTTAATTTTCAGGAGAAAACACACTCCAATATGTTTAGCTTTGGAGATACGAAAACAAAGACAACATGAGATATAAAGAGAAGAATAGATTCTAAGAAAACATTTCCTTCAAAATAGTTTGTATTTTAGTTGCTTTTAGCTTGATCGATAAGCAATTGTTTTTCATTTCAGTGGTTTCATAGACTCCTTGTATTTTACATAAGGACCAAATTCTGGTCTCTTCTCGTTGACTCTATCTGCTTTTTATGCTACACTGAACTATTGTAAAGCTGTTTGTTTGGATAAATTGAAAAGGTTATTATTCTTTTTATCAGATTCTTAAAAATGAGTTTTTGGTTTTTTAAAACAAATAAATTTATATTTTACTATCTTTAATCGCCGATCCTCCACTAGAAAGGATGCCAATAGGTATTCTCTTATCGGGGCATTATCCTTTCAGCAAGAGGATATTCTCGCTCTCTTCTCTTTTTGAGGAACAAGCATTTCAAATAAAAAAAGAAATTATGATTTCAAGTCGGAAAAGAAGAAATTATTAGTATTATTACCTGAGGACCTTTTGAAGCTTAACCATTTTAGAAACGAATTTGATCTTATTCCTTAGAATTTGGGCCTCTTTTTAATGAAAATAACAAAAAAGTGGAATAATTAAATAAAAGTAATATGTTGTTCGTTTTATGTGTAGAATTGTTATTTTGGAAGTTGAGAGAATCTTTGTGAATATTTTTTTTGAATATTACTCTCAGAGAGTTATGTCTTGGTGGATTCCTACTACGAATTGATACTTGGAGTGGAAGGAGGTTGGTTATTTGTAAGATCTTTAATTTTTTTGACTTCACTTTCATTGAGATCGTCGTCATCTTCATCAGATAAATCATCCCCTGTAGGTTTAATGACATTGTAGAGCATTTCAGTGATTTTTTCGGATACAAACGGTATGCTCCATGTGAAAATATCCATGAAATGAGGTAACAAATATGGATGCTGTGTGTAATTGTATTGCTGAATATTGAGAGTATTATTCTCGAATTTTATCACTGCTCCCTTGTTATTGTAGACATCACAGTAATTTGGAGCTGAAAATATTGTTATAACCACTGGAAACTCTCCTCCGTTCCAGCGATGCATCTTGAAAAAAAAAAAAAGTTTTTTAGGAAAAGAAATATAATCAAAAAAATACTTGAATATTCAGATTATTTTAGCATTTTAAAATAATTTAAAAATGTCATTTTCTTTACTTTGTAACCATCGATTTACGCTTCGTGCGCACGAATCACTGAAATCAAACTGTTATCATCTAAAAATTTACGAACAGCATCGTTTCCATAGAAATAAGAACATCCTCTAACATCATTTGCCCTGTAGATATTTTCACATATACCATCTTCATTATCAACAGGATCACTCCAGAGCATATCGCAGAATATTCCTTATCTTGGAGGTTCTTTAAACCTGTCAATTTTCTTAATATCTTCAAGAGATTTTAGATCGGGTGATATGCCACCATGGAGAGCAAGAAATTTATTATTGACTACACAAGCAAGGGGCATCAAATCAAAACTATCCATGACAATATCGTAAAGATCTTGATCATATTTATATTTGCATTCGTCTCTGAAGTTAAAGAATGTAGTCATCTGACGGCATTCATGATTTCCTCTAAGGAAATAGACTGTCTCTGGGAAGTTAATCTAGCAATGAATAACAACAAAGAAAGATCTTTTTTATTATGATCCTGTAAATTTTAAATTAGATTCTAAAGTAATGCATACCTTGACTGAATATAAAAGTATCAGAACTTCAATAGAAAAGGAACCACGATCAACGAAATCACCAAGAAATAGATATTTGGTATTTTCAGGGCTACCTCCAACTTCGAAAATCTTCAAAAGATCATAGAATTGTCTGAGATAAATAATCCAAAAAAAATTATCCGCAATTGCAATTGCGCAAATGACATGAGTAAACCAGTAGAAGGTTATATTTTTCTTCATATTACCCATGGATATCACCTACAACTGTGAGGGGATCTGGAAGTGATAGCAAATTAGGCTCATTTCCTGTTAAAATAAAAAAAATGCATAAATTCCCTTAAGAAAATTCTTGTTTTGAGGAGATAATAGTTTTTAAAATGCAGATTCCTTTTTAGTAACATTTCAATTTTACTGAGTATATTATTGCATTCATCGATGAGTTGGATAAGGTTCTCTTTACTAACTCTCCCTTCCTTGTGAAGATGATCTTTAATAAGCTTCCAATCTGGTTTTCCATCTATTTTCAGTGAAAATCAAATCATTTCATTTCTTCTCAAAAAATAAACCTATTCTTTGATTAAGACATTTATTGTTTTCATAACGCTTTTTTACTCTTGCCCCACATGAGTTCCTTCGAGAGAGGCTTATGAGGAGGAGGCCTCACTGAGCGTACTTATCTGTCATTAGCTGGATCGGTTAATAAATCCATAGATCAAGAACAACACTGTTTACTTTCCCGCTTTTGTGGTTAATCAGAAATAAATAAATTTGGGTTTTTTTTCTTTTCGCTTTAGGTTTTTTTCTCTCTTTGCTTTTACAAATTACCTTCTCTCGAATAGCATGGTTTTCAGAATTAATAGTAAAAATGAACACTTTATAAATAATTTATATCTTCTAACAAATTCAAATAAGCTGCTTTTGGTTTGGAAATGTAACTAACTTAGCTTAAACATTTAGATGATTTAGCTAGCTCACTCGTGAAATCATTTTCTTTTAAACTAATGTTAGACTAACATATTAGTGATAAGTTTAAATAAGGTAATGATAGGATTGCCTTCAGTCTGCTTTTCCTTTTTGAGTTTGGAGGTAAATTAATGATTTAATAACAATGACGTCCTCATGTCATGAAAACAGATTTTCAAAGATTCTTTTTATACATTTACTTAACTTAAAAGATGGAGTGAGAGAATGAGCTGAATGGATAGAAAGATATTTTAGATTATTTGAAAACTAATGAACTGAATTATATTGTACGCTTTTCTCACATCTTAATAAAGACGAAAAAAAAGGAAAGTTCTTTAAAAACAACTTATGTCGATTGCTAAGATGCAATCAAAGATAAAGGCAATGTCTTTTAGTTTAAGAAAAATGATTGGCCAAGGTATAATTAGAGACATTTCTTCATGAAAACCTGTTGTTTTTGTCAGGGACTTATTTGTCTACAGGGATAAGTTTGCTATTAGAGGTCTGGTCTTTATGAAATTAGAATTAAAAGAATGCAATCAAGTAAAGTGTTTTTAAGCCTAAAAAATAAGAAATGTCGAGAAAGAATAATATTTTACCTATGATTCAGGATAAGCTTATTGAAAAATAATTCGAAGCAAAAAAGAGATTTTGAAATCCATCATCAATGGAAGAGTATTTATCCTCTCTCTCCAATAATTAAAACTCATTTTTCCTCTCTTTTTTATGATAGTCATTTTCATTTTGTGACAGTTAGGTAAGAGGCTGCTTCAATGATATGAAGGAATGGTTCAGGCTTCAGGCTTAAGAAACTTAAAAGTATTCGTTTAAAAATATGAAAAAATGGCACTAATTTCTGTTTAGTGCTTTCTCTTTTTGATTGATAGAAATTTATTTCATTTTAATCTTATTTAACAATGGATGAGTCGAATTTTGTTCCAATTCAAAGAGTTTAAATGATCTAACTAATGAGCTTACCCATCTCTAAACCTACAAGATTCGAGATGCAACGTTTTGTTTAGTTTAGCTGTTTTACTTGAAATACATGAAAGGAATCATTTTGGAGGGGGGGGGGGGAGGGGGAGGCTTATGCCAAACAGAAAAGAAGAATAGAAGCTCAGCCATGATAATTATTCAGTAATTTTGAGGAAAAGAAAGGCGGGAAGCAGAGAGGGAGAAAGAGCTGAATGAGATAAAAGGGACTAATTGAAATGCAATCAAAAGGTTAATTCCTGTGAAATTATATATCTTAATCCAACGGGGAAAAATCTAAAAGGTGTGGTTTCTTCTAAAAAAAAGGTAATTTCACAGAGTGAGTAAGAATGCCTTTCAAAAAGAAGAAACCAGGGAAAGGGAGGAAAGGTTAACAGGAAAAACTAAAGAATCAAAATGGAGGGATAATTCCAGATGATGTAAGTATTGAGAAACAAGAAGATTAAGATGATTTGACTATGGAAGTCAGAATAGAATTAGAAGAAAATGTAGAAAATATGGAAGTAAGCCCCTCAAATTGTGCCAATATCGCTGTAAAGCCTATTACTGGATCAGATAATGAGTGTAAACATGAAGGAAAGATCATTTAGGAGGCAATAAAATCAGAAGAATTGAGTTCCTTTTAAGATAACCACCATCTTTTGAATGATTCTTCTGTTGAACATCAAAAGAAAGAGGGATAAATCTAACTTTTTTAGAAGGAATATTCAGATTAAGCTGCTGAAATAATAGAAATCAATTCAGAAGATTCAAATGGCACTTCCCAAATCCCATTAAATTCACCTTGTAATGAAGTCTAATTTTCTCAAATTCTCTCAAACAACACAGCTGTACCTCTACAATCCTTACCATAAATTGCTAGTTCACAAGTTAGCATAATTTCTTCTGTCGCAGCAGAAGCAGCTCCTAAAACTTTACCTTCCAAAGCATAAAATCGTGTTACTCGCTCTTCAGTTAACAACCCTTGCAATGATCTAAATATTACTAATACATATGAGATGCTCTCCTACTCAAGATAAGGAACCAAAAGAAAACCAAATCCAACTGGTCTAAATGGAGAAAATACCAAAACACATCAAGAAAAAGCTACAATTTTAGCTTCTAATGAATCTCTGAAAACTCCTAACTGTATCAAGATCTTCGAGGGAGCTACCTGGACAAATCGAACTGGATAGAAGAAGAAAGCAGGGGTGTATCCTGCCAAAAGATGGGGGCATACTTCTGTCATGTTTGAGAAGTACATGTATGTATATGGTGGATGTGGTAAACAGGCTGATACGGTAAAGACCTCGTCTGTTTTTAGACTTGACTGCGAAAGTTTCGAGTGGGAATAGCTTTCTGTTCCTGAAAATAGTGTTTAGCCTCAAGCTAGGGACTCGCATACTGCATCAGTGGTAGGTACTTCCATGTGGGTGTTTGGTGGATCGAATTATGAAACATTACTAAATGAATTTTGGAGATTTGATTTGATTTCTCATTTGTGGGTCGACGAAACACATTAAATCCATGGATAGATTCCGTCACCTAGAGAAGGCCACTCTGTGGCTGTATTGCATGAGAGATTTGTTGTGATTATCGGTGGATTTAATTCCATGAAAGACACTATCTTAACAGATATGTAAACAAACCTTATTTTCACTTTTACCAAAAAATATCTTTGTTTTGTTCTTCAAAATCACCTCAAAAACCTCAATTTTTTCAGAATAAATTCAATTTTTTTGTCAGCTTTTTATTAGATACAATAGAAAGAAAGTGCTAGAAGATAGGAGAAATGACTGGAGCACCACGAGAAAGTGCATCTGCAAGTGTCATTGGAGAGAGTATCTATTTATTTGGAGGACAAGGATCGAAAGAAGATGATTATTTTAACGATTTATTTCACATTCACATAAACGATGTGTACAGCAGTAATCCAAGCGTCATGATGAATCGAATTAAGATATCTGAGGAAAGTAATGAAGTTGAATAAAAATAGTAGCCACGAAAACGATCTTCTCATCAGCAAATTAGTTTCTAAAATAGATTTCTAATAGTGATTGGAGGAGAAACTTCAATAAAACAATAGGAAAATGATCAAATCAATTCAGTGCAGGAACAGAACTGTCAACGCAAAGAGGATTGTAGTGATGCTCCTTTGATCAGTACTGACAACGGAAACCATAATAGTCATACCAATTAAGAATGTAATGGTTCTTAAAAAGTAAATCACAATGATCATTAAAAACTAATAGACGAAAATTTTAGCAAAGATAACAAAACTTAAGTTAGTAGCCTTGTTGCTTCTGCAGATAAAAGTTAAGGAAGTTTCAGTATCCTTGTCCAAAATAGTCTTAATAAGGAAATTGCCACTATTCCTCCAAGCTCAGATGAAAATAGCACTTCCTTTCTAAAAAAAGTTGATCTTCAAACTCGGAATGAAAGTAGCGCCCTAAATCATATCACTGAAATAGAAGAAGAACCCAACGAAACTAAGAGTATTAATGAAATAGAAGTGGATCCTCTAGCTGATGTGTGGGTATTTGATACTAGGGAATGCTTGTGGAGAGAGATACACGCCAAAACACATAAAAATGGTTTCAAAGGGAGATTTAATTTCTCTGCATCGTTACTCAAGGACAAAGTAATCACCTTCGGTGGGACTTAATCATAAGAACATTTGTTGGAGGATATCATGGTACTGAGTTTAAGAGAAGAAACTATTGCAGTTGCTGAGAAAAATCATCAGCAGCATACATTAGGAAATTATATTTTCTTGCCTGAAAATAATAAACAAGAATATTTTCTAGAGGGATAAATGCTGACAAATGAGACTTTGGTGGAGCTAAGAAAGAATGACCTTCGAGAATAGTTAAAGACGAATGCTTCGATTGAGAGTTTTGAAGAATTTAGATCGAAATGTAGGAACAGAGAATAAGAGGATTAGGAATCTCCATTTAAAGTGATTCTTGGAATTGTAGATGGATTGTTTCAATTAAGTTCAGATGTGTATGTTCAATTTCAAGGAAATAAGGATCTGACTATTTAAATCAAAGGAATTGGGCTATCACAGCATTAATTCTAAGAATTCATTGGATAAATAGATAAATTATCTAAAGCATAAAGACTTAGCTCAGAATTGCACTACTAAGAAAAAGGAGATAAAAAAGGAATGAAATGTAATTTCAATGAACCAATCGAAGAAGAAAAGCAAGAGGAAGAAGAAGATGTTGAATATAATGAAGATAACAGCTCGATTCTTCGAAATAAACTTCAAAATCTTGCAAGAGTGCTTGAGGTAAATTCAAAAAAAAAAGATATTTTGATTTATTCAGAAATGTTGGTATGCTATGTTTGGTATGGTGTGGATTGCTAATAAGGATTTCAGTTTGGAAATGAAGAAAATAACCGACAAGCATATCCAGAGTTGTTTGTTAAAATAACTGTTTGCTGTTTTGATTTAGATAGGGGCAATCACAAGATTAGGTGAGAAATTGCAGGTGATAAGCTAAGCTGGAAGAACTTTACATAAAGCAGTGATTGAATATCAAACATAGGAAAACAACAACGTCAGCAATGAGAATCAAAATAAGATTGAAAATAATAAATATGGCTCCCTATGTGCAATTTTCTAAGAAGAAGTGAAAGAATCAAGTGAATATATTAGATTAATAGTAGAAATGAAGAGAGCAGGGACTCCAGTTATGTTCTTTGATGAAGATAATAACGACATAGTTTTAACAGATAAGAATGATATTGAATAGCAAAGTTAGTTTTGCACATAAAATCTCAATATGGAAAATTGTTCGAATCAAGAAACGATCTTGCCAACAATCTTACATAACAGCATCGATTATTCCTTTACAAAATATGCTAGATATTATTACTACTAGCCAGTCTAATCAGATAAGCTGTATCTGAATGATTAGTTAGTTGAATTTAAGTCTTATAACCAAGAACTTCAAGAGAATTAATCCCTTAAAAAAATGGATTCATATTGTTAATCGCTTAGTTAATCATTTTCTAAGTGCTCATTCTTCACAGGAGAGCAGAATTTTACAAGTAAAATAGCTGAATAATGTTTAATGTTTAAAGAGATGTTTGTTGGATTTGCTGATCTTAGTGGGAATAAATTTTTTTGATCTTTTTAAAATATAGACTTGAGTACAGCAGATTAGTTTCAAAATGGATGTCTGGTGTATTTTCAGAATAGACTGATTTCTAGGTACAAAGTAGATTGTAAATTTGGTTAGGCTGGAGTCAAGAATATTGTTTTGAGTATTACACAAGGGAAAATCCCTTATGTAATTCATGGAACCCTCGTGAGAAGAGAGAAGTATCCTTAGACTGATAACAACCTTAATAATAAAGAAGTAAAAAAAAATTTTGCATGAAAATGATAAGAAAGTGATGAAATTTATTTGTATTGAAACTATTTTTATTGATTTGGGGATATCAAGGCGAAGATAGAATGGAAGAAAAGATCAAATATTATGAGGGGAACAAATGATGAAGAAAAAACAAAGATAAATCATGATTTTAAGGAGTAGCCTTATAAAATAGCTAAAAATTAGTGAAATGAACTTAGTAAATTTTGATCATTTAAAATTTCAAAAGTATGAATGTCACTCAGATAAAATGAGGCAAAATGAGTATTTTTTGTTTGAAAATAACAAGATTCTTGTTGTTTTGCTGAGTTTGAATGAATTATGCTATTTATAGTTTCTGAAGTTAATTTCTAATTTTGTTTATTATTGTATGTTAAATTCTATGTGACTAAAATAACAAATATTTAGAATAAAAGAGGAAAAAATGGCAAAATTATGTTTGAAGGTTAGTTCCTTCATCTTGATAGACAAATATGGAAATGAAAGAAATATTGCGCTTCTTGTTTATTTAAAAGCTATTGATTTTTGGTTAAGGAGAAGAAATGAGGAAATGGATCTATTCTTTACGGAAGAAAAAACTATTAAAACGAATACTCAAAAGTAGCAAGGAGGATAACCGTTTTTATTGGTAAAAAAACACCAAAACAATGGATAAGGATAAGAAGAAGAAATCAAACAAGCTGGGAGGATATTGGTTTATTATGTGATTATTATAGGCTGATAGAAGGCAATTAAGAGGAAGGAAAGAGCAAGCAAAAGTTGAGAAAAAAAAATAAACAAAAATCAAAGATAATAAACTAAAAACGAATTAAATGAAGACCGCTTTATTCCTTCTAGGCCTCCTCGTTGTCAGCATGGCAGCTACCACTGCTGTCCCAGCTGATGATGAAAATGCAGCTACCTAATTGACTCAACAAATCAGTAGCATGCAAGCTGCCATCTCTGATGAACAAAGCAAGCACGACGCACTCCACGCCGATCAAGATGCTGAATGTGTCACCGAAATTGGTTTCAGAAACTCTGAAGTCTCTGCCGCCAACAGTGCTTATGCCGCTTCCCAAGCTGCCCTCTCCAAGTGTGAAAACGCCCAAGCCTCTTCCTAGACTGATCTCGCAAGAGCTCAAGGATACGTTTCCTCCATCAAGGCCATCCTCGATAACCTCGCTTCCCAAAGAGCTGCTGAGGAAGCTGCCTACAACACTCTCATCAACGACGAGCTTAACCCCGCTATCGCTGCTGTCCAAGGAGTCTACCCAATTCTTAATGACTTCCAATAGCAAGCTGCTGGTGCCAGTTTTGTTCAACTTTCTGCTCACATGAACAAGATGTTCACTCACATGGTTAAGGCTAACAAGGCTCCTGAATTCGGTGCTATCGTTGCTTCTCTCCTCTAATAGCCTAACTTCGAAGGTGGAATCAGTGGTGATGTCATTGATCAACTCGAAAACCTCTTCGACAGCCTTCTTGAGGACCTCAACTAAGCCAAGACTGTCGCCATTGCCAAGGAAGCTCAGGCAATCGAAGTCTACAACGCTACCGTCGGTGAGTACAACGGAATCCTTGCTAACCTCGCTGTTACCATTGATAACCTCAACCAATATCTCGTTACTCTTGGATCTTGCATTAGCACTGAAACTGACGTTTCTGCTTCCGCATCCCTCAAGGCTTCTCGTAACACTGAAGCCCTCCAACACGCTGTTGATATGTGCCAAGCTTTCGACACCGAATACAATAACTCTTCTGCTGCCAGGTAAAATAATTAACCCGCATTTCAACTTATTTTTTAAAACCACTAATCGCATACTCTAATTCCCCATTTCTTCTCTAATTTCTGTTTTATTTCACATTTAGACAAGACGAGCTCGCTCTCCTCGGAAAACTCAAGGCTTTCGTCAAGGAACAAGCTGATATCTTCGGTGACTTCGGTAACGATGGCGTCGATGCTTTCAAGGAATACCAAAACTCCTTCGCTGAAAGCAAGGCCTCCAGCAGAGCTAACTTCCTCAAGAGCTCTCTCAAGAAATACAACGCTCTCTCTGCTGAATCCAAGTCTGCTGCTCAACCTGAGAAATGCGTTTCTTGCAGAAAATCTTTCCTCCAAAAGAAACTCGGTTTCTGATCAGTCAAATCAGAGCTCTTTTGAAAGAGAATAAGAGATAATTTGCAACAATTTATATCAATATGTTGTTACTTTTATCCAATTTGAAGAAAAAAACAATCATCCCATATTTGGTTTTGTTAAGTATTTCATGATTTTCAAATAATAAGTTCATGATAAATAAGAATGAATTTGACATTTTTAATTATTTAATCTCCACAAGAGGGAATGTTGTATATTTAACAAGTAAAGTTTATTAAAGGGTTGAAAAAGGCTTTTGTGTTTAAGATCAGTTATCTCTCTAATAATTAATTTTCAATAGAAAATATCAGAATTTCATATCCTCCAGAGTTTAGTTCTCTTTGTACTCAAAAGCCCACGGATTTCTTAACAAAAAACAAACAAATGACATATTTACCTTGTAAAGAGAACAACAATGGAAATTAAAATCACTCTAAAATGCCTTACTCATCTAAGAAATCTTCAATAGCTTTTTTAAGATTGATATTTGGCAGTAAATCTAATGCTAGATTTGTGAGTAACTATTGAGACAACGGATCTCGATATGCTTTAGCTGAGAAGAAATATTCCTCAAGATATTTCCTTTCAAAGGTGTTTTAATATTTCGTTGTGACAGGATCAGAGAGGATCGTCTAATTGTATCGATTTGTTCATTTACAAATAAAGAAAGAAATTAAGTAAATTCTCAACAAAGATAATTTGAGGAGATAAATCTCACTTTGGAAAGAGCACAGAGGTAGTACGAAGGAATAGAGAAATCTTCTGGCTAGTCTAGTGTGTCTTTAACCTAGCAAAAAGATCAGATTTTCAGCAAAATCAAAGTTAATAAGTTATTTTTGTTTAGAATTTACCAGTTAGATCTACTTGTTTTTAACTTCTTCAGACTCATTTTCTTAGCTCTTGATTTGATTCTATAATAATAGACAATAATCGATAAATAACTATCACTTTCTAGTGCAATATGCTCCCCTTTTCTTGCACTCATTTTCATTTGTCAAAGCAAGCTATTTTTCTGGAGTATTTTGTCGTTTTTAAATTATTTTTTTTACAAAGATATGTTTCATGATGGCAGAATCTCTTTTCTTTTCGCTTTCTCGCTGGATAAGCCATTTAAGTTTCTTCACTCTTCGAATGTTATCATGTAAATATTTTTCGTTTTTCTGCATTTTTTATCCAGCACATAAAGTCAAAGCTGTTATTTAACAAAAATAGGTTGTTTTTTTTAACATCAATGTACTCTGGAAAATTCATACATAATCCCATAATTTTGTGAAATAAAAAGTATGTTTTCTTACCCTTTGTAAGCTTCTCAATGCAGACATCAAGTTCATCGATAAGATCATGATTCGCTTAGCACTTCATTGCGATGATTTATCCTGTGAGAAGATGTCCTTTTATGTTTGAAGGATCAAGTTGTGTAGATTTCTCAGCATCTTCCAGAGCCTCCAATGAAATAAATCAACCGAAATGTTCAAAACGACTAATCAAAATTTCTTTATCATTTAGCTACTTATTGTAATTGTCGTAGATTCATATTGACTCTCGAGCGATTGGAGAAGAACAATGATTTCTTTGGATCGAGTTCCTGTTTTGCATTGTTTAAGCAAAAACACCTAATGTTATTGTTCAGCAATTAAATAGAAAAATAATCTACAATAGCTTTGGTGTAATAAATGAGTGCTTGTTGGTAATCCTTAGCAACAAAAGCAATCTTGCCTTTATCTGACCATGCTTAGGCAGATGAACTCATTTAATATTATTAATTGAATTAATAAAGTTTCTTCTTTTTAGATTGATGATCTTATTCCACCAAAATATGCAAAAAAATTATCTTTTTGTTAACTTTTTTTTGAGAGTGCTACCAAAAATTTACTAATTTTTGATAATTCTTTTCATAGAATTGCTTGAAAAAGATAGTTAAAATGAAGGCTAAAGCAGTCAGATGAAACAAAAAAGCTTAAATATCTTTACAAAAAAAACATAATATTTTTTCACAAATATTCTTATTTTCTTATTTTCTTGAAATAATAAAATCAGCATTGTTCTTCACAGATCATCCAAATTAATCGGCTTAATTCCTATATCTTGCTAGTGTTACACAACAAGAGAGTCATCCTAAATCCCAGAGTCTTCCATATTTTCATGCATCTGATTCAATTCTTAGAATGTCTTTTCATCCATCGTTTCATTTGAATCTGATGCAAGTTTCATTCTGTCATTTTTCTCATCTAACACGACAACTCGTTGACCCTTGAATAACGCAATAAGTGTAGGCCCGTGCTTAAAGAACAAGAACGAAGCTCCAAGAATAATAGCAAGACCTAAAAACGCTATGATAAACGTGACATCTTATTTCACAGATTCTCCAAGATACGCAAATAAATGAGATATTTTTCTCACAAACGATCCGTTGTTAAAGATATTCTTCGCTGGTGCAAATCCAATCATATTCTCAGATTAATCGAAAATCATGTATTAGTTTCGCAATGCTGCTTCGCCGAGAATGATCTTATCATCGTAGGACTGCTACAAATTCATTTAGCACTTGTAAGTCGAATCCTTCGCTTTGGAGTTTTTCTTGCAATCTAAGATCAGATCATTTGGGTTGACTTACAGGTGAATGGTTGAATGATATCCTATTTCGATAACGATCGTCAAATCAGCTAGATCTTCTTTCGGTGATTTGATATCATTGCAGACCACAAAAAACAAAAATTCCTTAGAAATTTCACAAACCACTCCAAATTCGTCTTTCAAAATATCCAAGAGTTCTTTTAGTTCTTTCCCTGGCAGGACAATCGCCGTAGTGGATAGTGATAGAATCGTGTGAGGGTTATCTAAAGATATCGAACTAACTGGGGATAAATACTCCGAGCGATCATAGACTTCACCAGAAATCTCTTCTTCTTTTTGTTCAGATTTTTTATTTTTCTTACGTTATTCTTTCTCTTATTCTTTCAGTTCTTCAGTGAGCCTAGCAATTCTAATGTTCTTGAGATTCACCACCCAGAGAGCATATTATTCCATTAATTCAGTACTGACCATGGAATTAAGCCAAAGAATCTTGTTTTCGCTTGGTTTGTAGATGTACTTTTCAACTGGCTCACCTAGAGTCAATACGTATTTCAAGGAATCATCTTCTGCAACATAAAGTGAAAACATTTTGGATTTGATTCCTCTGAATTGATTCTCCACAGGTTTCATGAAATTCATGTCGGATTCAAAGAAATCGTATTTCTTAGAAGTTGCTGTTGTAGCAGCTGGATTAGTTTATTATTATGTCTATCCGTTTGAAGGAGAATTCTTCTTCTTCAAATCTTCCCAATTTTCGTCTTCATATTAACTTTCTTGATCGTCATCTTCCTCATCCTCGTCTTCATCTTCTCTGCCATCATCTTTTCTGAAATCCTCAACTTTTGTGGTTTTCGGGTTCGATGTAAAACCTGACAGTGATTGTGAATGAAGATTGCTCTCAATTCCAAGACCAAGGACACCATCAGCCATTAAAAATTCTTGTCCAGATAGAGCATGTGCCCAAAGGAATTTGGTTCCTACAAGAGTCTACAGTGAATCCTTAAATCTGAGCTTATCAGGATGAACAAATTAGCCTACTACCGTCATTCCTTCTGCATACGAATCAATCTCTCCACATTTCTGAACAATTTAGCAATTCGCACAAGTGAAACTTTTTTCGAATGACAGGGATGCATTAACTGAATACTTGCATTGATTTTGATTGCAATTCTTCCCGTGCCTATCACAAGTCTAGCACACAGGTGATTTCACCCATGACCAAGGTGAAGTTAGATCCACTGCGAGATCCACATACTCATTCGATAATTCTAATTTCTTCACTGAACTCTCACTTGTCGTTAAAGTGCTATTCGATACAGCATCATAGTAGATTCTCACATTGTATGCTAGATTCTTAAAAACACATTCCTGTGAAATTCGAGAAACTCTAGCTTCTGAGCAATTTGACGGCATGGGAGTATTGAAAATCAATGGTCTCTTTGGGCGACTTGCCTTGGGTTGGAAGCAAAAGTCATTTGCATATTTGGAGGAATTCTTCGTCCATGCCCCCAGCACATGCCTCTGCAACTCGAAAGTCACTGCTTTTTGTGTCTTAGGCTTAGATGCAGCTCCCACTAAAGCTAAAAGAACAACTCCAAAGAAGAAGATAGCGAGGGTTGTCTATCTATTCATTATGTTTCTGTTGAGAAGGTAATACAAAAAATAAGATATTCAAATTTTTCTTAATTTGTTTAGTTAATTGTATGCTTAGTTTCTGTGTATTTAGTTATTTTCTTCTTTGTGAGGTATTTTTCTTTCATGTTTGATAATTTCCTCCACAAAGTTATTGAACTGACTCTCCCGCTAAGAATAAGAATATTCTTCTTTTTTAAATGGGTAAATTCATCCCTTAAGAATTAATCTATTTACTATTCAAATATTAAAAATAATCTTCTTCTTCTTCTTCATATTTTAGTATTTTTCTAAGGATCATTTGAATAAATGAAGCTGTCAACTACACTAATCAAATGAAATGTACATAAAATGCAAGTTTAATAACAATAAATAGTAAATATCTGCCATCTAACAATAAAAAAAATTCTAAACTTATTAATCAAATTATGTGGAAATATCAGAGCAAGCACTTTATCAAGTGAATACCATCTTTCTTTCTTTTGCTTTCTCCTATTCAGCGGGCTTGATTTGTTATTGAGTTTTTAATTTAAATTTCTAGCATCCTTGTCAATTTGTCTTAAAGCTCTTCATCTAATCCTGTTAATAGCTCAAACAATAAGACTTTTTATTTACAAAAAGAAACTTCCACATACAACTAGGCATATTTATATCTGCCATGTTAAGCTATGAATTATCTTGCTAGATCTTCTAGTTTGTCTCCAAGATATACCACAATCCTCTCAAGTTTATAAGCTGAGAGATTAATGCCCACATGAATTAAAGGGTTCTATTATTGCTCAGACCATTCATGATTCTATTATTATTGAGAGGCACTATTATTGTTATTATCCTCTTAGGCATGGCTGTTGTTATTGTTCTTTCAATCTTAGCCAAGATGCTGTCCATCCATTTGATTATCTTGCTATTGTGATGATTTTTTTTCTTAAGGAATTATTAGATGTTTTAGTATTATGGTTGGTAAAACTATTATTAGTTAAGGTTACTTCTTTCCTATTGCTGATGTTATTCGCAATAATTTTACACTTAGTTACTGAGTAATCCAGTCCCAAGCTGTGGGTCTGTGAATGGTCTTTTGAATCCAGCAGAAGGTATTAATTAATCAGTTCTACCTGAGTTTGAGTGATTCCTATTACCTTCAGTAGTTTTCCTTTGACTTTTGGACTCAAAATAGCCTCTGGACATTTTCTACTAAACCAGCTAGCTAGCTATCTTCATATGCTTTTCTCATCCTGTCTATTGTTACATCCTTGTTCTTTATCTCCTAGACCCTTAATCCTTCTAATTCAAAAAGCAAAACACCAGAAATTCTACTTAAATCATGATATTTCTATTTCTAGTCTAATATGAATCTCCTTACTTGTCTGACTAACATTCCCTCCATTCGTGGCAGCTAAATCAAGGTGAAACGTGCATTGATCACAGTTCTTTTCATATTCCAATTCAAAAGTGTTTTTATCTCTTAGTTGGCTTCTTGGCTTTGCTAGATGAAACAACTGTATGTTCCTGTTATTTCCCTGTACAGTCAATGGCATGGGGTTATTATTCGGGAGTCCAGTGATGGATTATAAGAAAACTCAGTAGTTTAAGGATGGAATGTGCACTCAGCTAATTTGAGTTGATCTTCAGCTTCTTTTGATAATTCTAAGTGTTTTTGTAGTACTCCTTCTGTGCTATGAGAATATCAGCATCCTGTATTTTATCGCCTAACTGCTAGAGTTTATCGTTCCCAGCAATTGTGGATTCCCAGACACGTGCACGGTAGTTATTTGCCAGTTAAGAATTGCAGTTGGGATTTTTATTGGAGTTCAAGTAGTTTTTCATAGGAGATGTGTTGCTCAGCTGCTGAAGACAAGGGGAAATTAACATATTTGTCTTTTTCTTTCTCAGTATGCAAACGGTTGGTGTAGAAAAGCCAGAAAGTAGATTATATTTATTTAACTTAAGAACCACTTAAGGATATGTTTTTATCAGCATCAAACTCGCCAATTTTCAATTAAAGAGACCTCTAGGTCTTCCAATTACGCAGCTACGGATCCATTGATTTGTAATCGATGTGAGCTTTTACATAGTTGTGTTGCAATGCTGTAAAGGAAATAGAAAAATAACAAAAAAAGAATTGAGAAGATTTAATAGACTTGTAGAACCCAGCACTGCTCATTTAACTACTATTCATTCCAGGTTAGCTCGACAATCTAGACGCTCTCATCTGCTGTATTTAATCGATTTGATCTTTCACCTGTTCTGATTTCAACTCAGCTACATCTCTAAGTAGTGAAAGCGCGTGATGCTGAGAGTATTCAATTCTCATGACATTATTCGCATCTTTCTTAAATCTTGGCAAGTCAATATCAATTCCCATGAATCCAAAGATAAACAGCAAGAGATTCCTGTACGATACTCCAGCATTGGTGATGCCATCTAATATCATGAGGAATAAATATAAATATGTGAGAGATAATTCAGCAGAAACAAATATTAAGAATTAAAATATCTTCTTTACTGAATGTAATCAAGGAGATAATTTTGGCTTCTCGGGTCTTCGACGACGACTGTAACGATCTACTCATATTCCTTGATGAGTTTGGTAGCGAGACAGAATTCAGATTACTTCTAGCTCGCGAATTAACTCATTTATTGACCATTATTATCTCTGCTACCGCACTAACATCCTTCTCTGATCTATTATTCTCTCCTTTGATTTCATTTCCCTTCTTTTCTTTATTACCATTTTCATTACCAATCTTGCCTTCTCTTTTGGCAGTGACTTTCATTTTTCCTCATGCATAAAGTCTATCGATAGCCAGCTGGTTAACTTTTTCTCATTGGGTTTCCTTCATTTTCTTTATTTTCTTAGATTTCGACAGCTTTCTTCTCCGCTATTTCTTTCTTACGGCGTTGCGAGTCATATAATCGCTCATAAGTAGGCTAACCAAGCTTCCCTTAGACTTTAGAAGCCATAAGTACTCCTGAAGATGAGTTTAATGTACGTGGACAAAGAGGAAATTCTTATTTTTCTGCTGCAGCCATCTCAGCATTGATCTAGTAAATAAATCAGCATAAGAAAAACACTCAAAAGTTCATTTTCTCATGTAATAATATTAAATCCTTTTTACCCTTTTAATGTTGGTTTCTTTATGGTTGAGGAACTTATTTTGGATATCTAGGAAATGATCTAGTGTCTTTGACTAATCCTTGCTGTGTCCTTGCAGATAAAATGATGATATCATAGAGGAGGCTTAAAGATTAGGATGGAATGTACATCCCTCAACTTCTCGCTGCTAGTAGAAATCATTGGTTATGGCATTTCTAGCATCAATTTGCTTCCCGCTTGTCACTATTCGATTGACAAGCCGATCAGCTTATGTGAAACTGATGAAAGATTGATGTGGCTATAGGGATGGTTAGGAAAGGAGCATTTGAACAATAGCTGCCTTTCGTGCTTACTCATTTTGATCCCCTGAGAAAAATGATCAGAAGATTAAGCATTAGCAGTTCGACTGTTTGGAGATTTTGGTTTTTAGAGTTGATGATTAGATTGGTTATTGTTGGATAACTATTACTAACCTTGTTATTTTTAATTGAATAATTCTCCATTGCCTTGTTTTGGCTGATTGTTATCGATCATGATCTACTCAAGTTAGCCAAAGTTTGCGTGTTGTATTTACTACTTGGAATGACTGGGTTTTATTGAGTAGTAAATAAGCTGCTGCTGTTACGGTGTCTGCTATTGTTAGATC
>Ga0302271_10001112_pt1 | contig 26337 bp, 16 predicted proteins | sample III_Bog_N1_1_FD_198767 | JGI IMG/M metagenome (GOLD analysis project Ga0302271, IMG submission 198767) | Peat permafrost microbial communities from Stordalen Mire near Abisko, Sweden - III_Bog_N1_1 | ecosystem: Environmental > Terrestrial > Soil > Wetlands > Peat | place: Sweden: Abisko... | reverse complement strand
TTTTTCTGAATTTATGCAACTCCAAATATATTCATCATCTTTCATGGTATCACAGTAGTCAAAAAACATAGACTTAAACAAAAAAGATAAACGAAAAATCAATTTCAATTGAAATAGAGGAAAAACTTGTTTTAAATAATTTTTTAAATAATTAAATCCGCAAACAAAAGTAAGTCTTTGTTGAAAAAAAAGGAAAATTTCATATTCATTCAAAAATTGTAGAAAAAACTCCCAAAAGCCCCTGTTCATCAGGTACTCTTTGATTTGTAATCTTTAAATATTGATTCAAATCCTAAATTATGTTTGCTTGTGATTAAAGAAGTACACGACTTAATCGTATTTTATCTGATCTAATTTTCTAAGCTTAAATTAGTAATCTAACTGAACATTAAACATGTTTTAAATTAGTAATCTAACTGAACATTAAACGTGTTAATTACATTTCTTCGATAAAACGATCAACTATGTCTATTTCCTTGCATTTTTACAGTTAATAAAAAATCATTTCTCAATGTATTTCTTCAATGATTTTCACTAACAACCTCTTTTATTAAGGGTTTCTCTGCAAAATTTCTAAAAAACAAACATACCAGTAGCCTCAGAATCGTAATAGATTATTGATATATCCGAGAGTTTCTGCTAGTTTGTCTATTTATTCTTTCAATTTAAATCAGACTATGACACTAATAAAATACACAAAATATGTATTCTTCATTCAAAAAGAATTCAAATAAACCATGTAAACTCTTGAAATTTCAAATTAACCGTAGTTTCTATGCTATCTTAATATTTCTCCTATACTTTGATTTCTCCTGGTGTATTTTATCCTAGCAGACAATCATAATTGATATTTTCTGAGCGAAATCAGTGGTGTTGCATTTCTTAAATATTTGAATGGCTGTTTTAAAATAAAGATTATTTTTGAGAGAAAGAAACATTAATCAATTAGGAGGGCATTATTGCCATTCAGAGAGAACGATTAATCTTTTAATAATATCAGATATTGTTTAATTTCATTCCATTCAAGCATTTAATTTGTTTTTGTGAGATTACAGTCCAACCTTTTTTTAAATTCTTGTATTACCTACTTTAGATTCATTTCAATATTTAACAGTGCATTTCCATTGTAGTTATGAAAAATACCAAAGTTATTTCACCAAAAACATAAGGTCTTATCATTTACTTTGCTTTTAGCAAAATGCCTTGTAATATCTAACTTCAATTTGCTGTGCGAATGAATTGATTTAAAAAACTTACACTCCTTGATCTTTATTTATTTTCTATCAAAACCTGATACGGTCTCTTTAAATTTCACTTCAATACAAAAATAAATTAAACATTTCCTAATCCTTAATTGTTTCTTCTCAAACCAATCAATTCCTCTCTTCTTTCATGGCACAATTCAAGTTATGCTTAAAACTTTAAAAAATCATGTCCACCATCGATAAATTCAGAAACCGCCTCTTTGATTGTGCTGAAATACCTCATCTTAAAGATTATTACCAGCAGTCAAATGAGACACTTTCTTTAGAAAAAGATCTTTTGCTTGTACGAGCATCTGAGACATACATTACATCTAACATGTGTTTAAAATATTCTTCATCGATAACTGCTGCTTTGTCAGATATTGTATCATAACTTTCTACCATCAAACGATACTACTTAAAACTCAAATAAAGAATTTAAAAAAATCAATTTCTCACGGAAAAAGAAACAATCATCTAATAATCCGAAGAGGCAGAGGCTATTATCAGCACAATTTAATTCTAGAATGCAGCAATTGAAGAATATTTTGGATTCAGTAGCTCCCCATCTTCTTGCTTTAAAAAACATCCTTCTCATCTCTGATTCTTCTCTATTTCTATCCTTACTACCATCCCTATTAACCATCCAACAACTTCATACAAAATAAAAGAATTCATTTCCTAATCAATTTTTATCTGCTTGTATTCTCGATCTTTTTGTTCAAAAAACAAAAAAATCTATTCTGCTTCTTTTTTTTCTCTTCCTATTCTACGAAAAAAAATTCTTTCCCAAATGGAGAGCTTCTTATGAAAGAATCTGCATGAATGCAGTGTAAAAGAGTCTTTTTGTCTGTTTGAAATTTTTTTAATTGTTATCAGAAATTGATTCAGCAAAAGAAAGAAAAAAAATAATATCTCTCAGACCAACTTTTTGATCAGATAAAATAAACACACACACACACAAAACAGACAGCGCTCATTCTTGTATGCATGAATGCCTTTCGAACGTACGATTGGTAGACCAATGATGATCAGTGCGCGCAAAGAGATTTTAACTACACTGAATTTTCAGAAGAACAACTTTTTGAAAGGCAAGAGAATTAAAAAAACCATGCATGTCATTATTCTTCCATCCCTTGTGCAAGTGGAGATCAATTTTTTCCATACTACATTTCAAAAATAAGTGCTTGTAGCAAAGATGAAGTTTATAATGAAGCAGAGGCTCTTGAAAATAACTCACAAGGAGTTGAAAATATCTATTAAACTTCTGAACATAAATTCTCATCCAAAAATGATCCAATTCATTAACTTGGATCATTTTAAGCCTTCTGCGCGATAATGAAATAGTACATTAGTGTAGGTGCTCTAACTCTCCCATTTATGTTTCATTTAACTGGATACTTACTTGGCAGCTTAATAATTCTAGGAGTTGGCTTAATGACGGTCTATTCAATCGATCTGATCCACTTTATTAGCTATGATCTAAGCCAAAAAAATCCAAATGGCCCTTAGGCTCATTCTCTAGGTGATTTGACACTTCTTTTGCTTGGTCCAAGTGCTTAAGTGCTCTTTAGGATCTTTAGCTTTATCTCCAATTACGGCTCTTGCATTGCGTATATGATATTTTTTGAATTATACATAGCTTCCCTAGTTTAGCAGCACTGGAGTCATAAATTATCTCACCAGGAAGCTCACTTGATAGGTGGGTTATGTGCCTTTGCCATACTACTTCCACTGAGCACAATAAATCGAAGAGAAATGGTTTCTAATGCTAATATAATTGGGTTAATTGCTGGGTTAACAGCTATGAGCATCATGATGCACAGTGAGATTCTATTGCTTCATTCAACAGGTAGCGTACATATCGATGAGAGTAAATTATGGTAAACTGAGAGTTTAGGTGTGACTCTGGGAATCGCTTTTTTTAGCTTCAAAATCACAGGGATTTCCATAAATATCCGAGCTAAAATGAAAAAGACTCAAGATTTCCCATGCGTGATGCTCTCTGCAACGACAATAGCTTGCATAATTTACTTATTTTTTGGCATCATAACATAACTTGCGCTGGGCGAATATACTCAAGAAATAGTCCTACTGAATTTCGCTCCGCAGACACTCAAAGGATCTCTTGCAAGACTTCTGTACGCGATCTCCGTGCTGCTTGCTTATCCACTGAAATTCGACATTGTTGTTTCTGTCTATGAGAGTTTCAGCATTTTTAGGGAAAAGATTTTCCACAGAGAAAAAGAGTTCGAGACTGAGTTTTAGTTTAACTTCGCGAAGCTGAAAAGATATTCGATAAGATTCTTCTTAATTGTAGTAGTATTTCTATTCACTCTGATAACGTATAGAATCGCTTAAGTGATTGCGCTTGTAGGATCATTAGGTGGGATTTTAAATTAATTTGTGCTTCCTTAAGCACTTTATATGAAATACACTTTTAGTGAAATATCGTGGTTCAGAATATCCTTTGGTTTACTAATTTCTGTCTTTTGTGTTGCAGTGTCTGTTTTTGGGATTTTCAAATCCTTATGAGAACAAAGAGAATGTGTTTCAATGCTAAATCGATGTGCTTATGCTTTGAAATATTTGTCATATTCTTAATAATTTGTGTGTGAGAGAATTAAGTTTCATTCTAAAAAATTAATGTAGTTTTATTTGTTTATTATTAAATAAAGTTAAAAAAGTTAGATCTCTCAAAAGAGAGGCTGCAATGAGAAACAATAAATAAATCAAAGAAACAAAAAATGAATGGTATTCGGTATGCGAATAATTACTAGAAATTAAAGAAGCTTGAGGAAGAATTAGACGTCATTACTTATCGTAAATCCCATCGTGACTAGATAATAAGTAGAAGAAGATAACAAAAAAATTAATTTTACAAACAAAAATGTATTTGTCTTAAACAGTTTACTTCCATTAAATCTTTAAAATATGTGCTAGCTTATCCATTTATTGTGATGTATTATCTGGAGTTTTATAGCACTATTGCGGTGATTATGTTTACTTTAAAAACTCCTTTCGCTAGAAGACGACAGGTTACAATCAATTAAATACATATGCAACTAAGAAAATAAAATAAGGATTTAATTAAACTTTCTCAAAATATTAAATTCTTGCCACAAGACAGACAAACTTTAAAAAATTAATCAAGAATTACAAAAAAATAAACAAACCCAAAGAAATCAACTGTTTTAGAAGGAAACAACTCCGCTGAACTGAGCAATAGTGATAAACAGACTCTTAAACTGACGCACGCAAGAATTCTCCATGACTAAAGAACTCTCAGATAACTTCTACACCTCGTAATTGGAAAACGATATCAGACAAGATGAAGAGGATAGCAGCTAAGAAATCGAACCACTAGAAATGGCTATCAATGGAGCATCAGTTAAAGTTGATTAACCGATTTTCCAGCGCAGTGAACGACGTAAGTTCTCTTCTATGCACCTTGCAGTGCCTCTAACAAACTGGTTTGAAGCTATTTGCACTATTTTGAAATAATATTTTAGCATTGGTATACTTGCTCTCCCATACATGTTCTACTTAACTGGCTATGCCCTTGGATCGCTATTCATCATAGCCAGTGCCTTGATGACAGCCTATTCCGTTTACTTAGTCCACTCCGTCAGCGCAGATATGATCGCTAAAAACCCAGCAGATACACAGCAACATACTTTATAGGAATTAACTCTCCGTGTGCTTGGTCCAATAGGCTAAGGCATCTTCAGAGTAATTAGTTTTATTACAAACATCGGTGGATGCTTAGCATACATGATATTCTTCGAGTTGCACGTAGCTATGCTTGTTCAAGAGTATTGGAGTCACAAAATGACAAACTAACAAGCGCATTTAATCGGTGGATTAAGTGCATTTGTGGTGTTGCTCCCTCTAGGAGCGATAAACAGTGTGGCAATGTACTCCAGTTCTAGTTTACTAGGTCTTGTATTTGGTATATCCGCGCTATCTTTGAAGATGTGCAGTGATGTCTGGAAAATCACCCAGGAGGAGAACTTCATTGACATTTCGAAATTAAAAATGTGGGACACTGAGAATGCAGCGGTAGCGATTGGTATTGCGGTGTTTAGTTTCAAGATCATGAGTGTTTCTATCGTTGTACGTACAGGCATGGAGAAATAGAATTAATTTCCTAAAGTCTTTTTCACAGCGACGATTATCACTTGCGTGCTGTTTTTGATCTTTGGAATCATTACATAACTTGCTCTAGGAAATGTCGCAGATGACTTAGTGCTGTTGAAATATGAATAATCTAGTTTCCTAGGATCGTTAATTAGGATCCTTTATTCGATTTCGATATTGCTGACATATCCATTCAAATTCTACGTAATCATAGCGCTCTACGAAGGATTCCACTGCTTTAATAATCATGTCTTCAGTACAAAGAAAGAATATGATTCGGAATTCTTGCATAATTACGCATAACTTAAGAGATACGCTGTTAGGTTTATATTGATCATTATAGTTTTCTTCTTGTCGCTAATCACTCACAAAATAGCTGAGATCGTTTCAATCATGGGATCTCTAGGTGGTATTATCAATTAATTTGCTGTGCCACATATTCTCTACGTGAAATATTATAAAGACATCTCTCACTTTAGACACTTTATTGGCATTGCAATATCCACTATTTGCTTACTAGCAGCAATACTTGGTGTCTATAAATCACTTGTCAGCATTTTATCATGAGGACACAGAACAAAATATTAGCAAAAATGATGATTTTCTTTCAAATAGATGAACTAATATTTTATGTGAAATAACGTAATTGTATTATTTCTTAAGAACTTTTTTTAAAACAAAATACTGATTAATTTTCATTTGTCTTAAATCAAATCCTTTAGTTTAAATAAATTGAAACGTATTGAGATTAAGCCTCCGAAAGAATAGACCAATTTGAAGGGAGAATTTTTAAATTATTTTTTACTAAGAAAATAAACAAATAAGTTTGAAAAATACATAAAGGAACAAACTCCCGAAAAGTCAGAGTGTATGTTCCATGATTGTGGATGTGATTTTGTAAGGTTCTAGAATGATGAAGAAGAAGAAGATTCATTTGTTGTTCTTCTTCTTCCTCATTTATTTCTGATGAATGATATTCTTTTCATTTTGGCTTATGCTTAACTGAAATAACGATTGAACTACCTATGTTAGCAATAGTTGTTTAGAATTTCAAAAATGAAATACTACCTGCCGAATCTCGATCAAATTTCTAGAAAGCTATTGCAACTTCATCATCTTACAATTTATCGTCTATTTTCTTAATCATTCTAGAGAAATCCTACAATGTAACGGCATCACTTTAAGTCTTATCATATCTGTTGTAGAGCTCCTTAATATCAATTTGATACTTCTCTATGGCAAGTCGTAGCTTTCCAATCGCGAATATCGCTCTTTCTTCTGCTGAGATTTTACGAACATTCTATCCATCTTCTTTATTTCCTTGTTCTTCTTTAGTTTAAGATTCCTAGCTTGATTTTATTTCTTCTTTATGATTGGTTTCCTCTTTAGTTTGGGCTTCTTCTTATTTGGCTAGTTACTACTCATCTGATCTCTTAATTTTTGATGGAATACCATTATTTTCTAAATTTGGATGCGATAATAACGAAGGTGAATCATCTAATATTTATTTCGAAGATACTTATTTAGGTATTTATTTATCTAGAATCTATTTCAGCTCTTCATTGAGTTGCTTATCAATGATTTATCTTCTAAAAACCTAGCTGTTATGTACACTCAGCCTAATGTTATGATTCTCTAGCCACTTTTGAAACTCCGTGAAATCAATCTTGTTATCTCCATCGCTGTCAAATTTATTGAAAATATACTCGATCTCCTCTCTATTTAGATCTTTATCCATTTGCTTCATCAATTATTCGAACTCTTTGATGTTCAATTTGGAGTCATTAGTTAAATCAAAATGGCTAAATAACTCCAGTAAATCTGTATTCGTAGAATGAATCTTTTAGCGTAAATTATTTATCAGATACAAAGCCTTGTCTTCTAAATTCTTGTTCTTCTCCAAAAAATGAGCAAAATGATCACCAAACAAAGCATGCGCGTATATCTCATCCCATTGAATGCGCTTCTCTTCAGTGACTTACAAGCATTTGTACATGAAATTAATTGCTTCTGCACTAGGTGCTACTGATTAATTCTTTGTTTAAGCCCAGTTTATTGGTACTTTGTTAATCATTTCTACAAGCTAATACTGACTTTATGCATCCCAAGGCATCTTCCCGTAGAGCATTTCATAGAAAAGTAATCCAATACTCCATATGTCACTTTTTGAAGTATATTTTTAGTACATTAGAATTTACGGGCTCATGTAGAGGGGAGTGCCGACAAGACTCTTCAGGAGTTATCTTCGGAAATTGTCGACTGTACGAGAAAATCCAAAATCTGCTAGCTTGAATATAAACTCTCCATTCTAAAAATCAAAGTATTCATTTTACTATTACAGAAGTTATTAGACACTGTAAAACCAATATTTTTCCTTCTCATTTTTAACTTTCAATCTTACTTGCTTATTGCTGGTCGAAATGAGTATATTTTCTGGCTTGAGATCCCTATGAATTATGCCATGCTTGAGTAGCTCAAGAAACCCGCTGAGTATCTACACTAGTACTTGTTTGGCTTCTTTTTCTTCAAGAAATATTTTTTTCTTGAGATAATTGCGGAAATCTCCTTGATCGCAGTATTCTTGGACAATGTAATAGTTGTTCTTTGTCTCAAGCACATCAATGAGTTTCACAATATAATCTGAATCTAATTTCTTCATTATCTCAATTTCCTACAATAATCCATTCATCAAATAATCCTCCTAAGATATTTTTCTCCTATCTATCATCTTAATCGCCACCTATCTGCCCGTTTCATGATCTTCTCCCTTGTAGACATTAGCGTAGGAACCTGACCCAATGCAGTTGTTGAGACTAAACCAATATTTATCTATTTTCTTTATTGATTAGTCAGCCATTTAAGTTGTTCAATTAGAGAATGTATCTTTTTTGCTATGAAGTTAAAAACAGAGAAAGTAAATTTAATCAAATATTCTTGAATTGATGACTTCAATTTTATTTATCACAAACACACTTTGTTTTGTGTTTTTGAACTTCAATTCTTCCTCTTAAATTCTGAGCAAACAAAAAACATCCTACAGTGTGTGTGTTTTCCTCTTCAGCAAATTTCTTCTGGTTAGCTCATTAATTGTTTGAATTTATTTGAAGAATGAATCCAACTCCTTGTTCAATATCCTCTTTTTTATTTTAATCACTAAATGTTGTCAATTTATTAAATTGTTGGATGTATTAATATTAAAATAATTAAATATCCATCAAAGGTAAACTAATTTTGTTTTTTTTTTCCTTCTAGAGAGTATTTCCTCTAATAATATAGTCGCTGCAAAGTGGAGAAAGTGCCTTTTATTGAGGAAGATAGATGATGTTATGTGAAATTAAAAACAACAAAAAATAATTACTCGAAAAATACTCCTCCACTCACTCGAGAAACGATGGATAAATTAAAAACAGAAGAAGAAATTGAGACCATCTTAGACGATGTTTTTTACATTATTTCAACAATAAAAGACCCTGAATTCCCTCAGACATTAGGATAACTCAAGGTGATCTTACGCGAGAATCTTAAATTTGTATAGTTTCCTCTTTCAAAAGAAGTTAAAAGACAAGGAGGAATTCTTGGTATTTTGTAAATTATTTGGGTACCAACAGTACCGCATTGCCATTTAGCATCGTAAATCGGTTTGTCGATTATCACAAAATTGCAGAGAGAAATGCCTTATTTTGATGATTACAAGCTTGAGATATTAGTTAAACCTGGAACGCATGATGATAAACCAAATTTAGATAAGTAAATCAACGATAAAGAGCGTGTAGCTGCAGCGTAAGAAAATGTTATTCTCATGGAACTCATTGAGGATCTAATAAAAAGTAGATGAATAGAAATAGAGATATTAAAGCGAACAGAGTTAACGAAACAATTATTGTATTGTATTATATATTTATGTAGTAAATTTCAAGATAATTTTTGCAAATTTCAACTCTGTCTGAAAACTCTCAATCATGTTCGGACATCGAATTTTTGAAATTCTTTTTTAATTATTATGTTTGGACTTTTACATCACTCACTCAGTCAATAATTGAAAAATTTCCTTAAATAATGAGAATAATGAGGAAATCTTATGAAGAAATTAAAAGAAGAACAATATTAACCTTCTGCAAAAGAATGGAATAATAAACTAATTTATGGTTGGCAAATTATCTTTGAAAATCAAAAGAAAATATCATTCTTTAATATGTTTATTTTGTTGATTGTTTCATAACAAAATGGAATTATTTTCTTATTTTCAAACTATTGCGAAATATTGTTGAATATGCAACCTCAATGCAACAATATTATTAATCATGCGAAGAGTTCGAGGATAGATTTAACAGCAGATGTGATTAAATCAGATTGAACACAGGTGTTAAAGTGATTGAGGATGAATCCAGAGTGGCATTCTTAGCAGAGACCGTTCGCCTAGTTGGTAAACTTGCACTAAGGAATGCAAGTGTTGTTCTTCAAGAAGAATCCACCACGGCATTAGAGGCATTCATCAGTAGGTGAGCAGCTAGAGCAATTGGCGACGGCGCAAGAGCTGCTGGAACGGAGACATTGTTGGTAGCATTTACCTCCCTTCAGGTAGAATCCTCCAAGGCATTAAGTGCAGTTACCAGCATCATCATACTAAGAACAGTTAGGAACAGTGCATAATCCCTTGCATTGAGCATGGCAGAGACCATCAGAGCCAAGGTAAAAACCTCCTCTGCATTCGGTGCATTTGCCAGCAGCATCATATTGGACACAGTAAGTAACAGTAGATGTGCAAGCAACGCAAGCGAGGAGGAGAGCAGAAATCAAAAGAGTGTTTTTCATTTTTTTTTTGAGAGATTTTCTTGAGAACTTATCTGGTTTTTTAATTATTTTTATTCAGCTGAAAGTACTTTTACTTGAACTTAATAAAGCACTTCCAACTATACTTATAAAAGAAATAAAATTGTACTTTGATTCAATTATCCGAAGCATTCTCATTGCTAGTGTCCATACAATAATTTGGGTTAATTTCCAGAAATAACAAGGATTAACTATAATACGTGAGAATGTCTCTCAATTTGAAGAATTCTTATCTCATCATTGAAAATCCTTTCTTTCTTTTTTTAAATATCTAGGCTAAAAACAAAGAAATTGTAGAATTCAAATTGATTTTCATTTTGAAACAGTTATTTAAAAATCTATTTTAATAATCAGCAGGATTTCATTTTGATGGACGAAGCTATTGTAAGGAGAATAAGAATTCTATGAATGAGAATGGCTATTTCTCAACTTCTATTCTCTTGAAAATTGCTTAATTTTCAAACGAAAAAATCATACCTAATTTATTTTTCTTCTTCTTCATCTTATTTCGTTTATCATTTGATACCATTAAGTTGCCTCTTTTTAATACTTCTTCTTTGCAAATCATCTAGATTTTTTAAGATACACTAAATTCTTAACGATTCTTAGATACAACAGCCACTTTCAAAGCGAAATAGCTATATTTTAGATTAGAAAAACTTATATTACTTTTTGAGATAGATAAGTGTAAAATTGAATTGAATTAATAAGTTGGGGGGGAGAGAGAAAAGGGGTTCGCCAAAATATTACTGAGTCTTTAACAATAAAATTTCTAACAGTCGGATTAAATTATTGCTTCTGTGATAAAATGTATAACTCTTCGGTCATGCCAGGCTCAGTTAGCCCCTTGAGTAGCTCGTAGTATTAAGAAAACAAAAACATCCCAACTTCGAATTCAGTCAGGCGGATTTAGCATGAATAGCCTGCTTCGATCCATTTGATGAACCCCAAAATGGATCCGTCATAGCAGATCAACCATTATGCTGCCTTCCCTTCGTAAAATGGAAGTCGCATTTCCAATAATAATAATAATAACAACAATAATTCGTCATATATGTCATTGCAAAGCGGATCAAGATCGAGAGGAACAACACCCACTAAATCACCACTTCGAACAGGAGGATTCAACACTGCTTAGAAAGTGAATTAAGTCCCACAAATGCATTCTCTGACACCAAACAGAGGTAAAAAATATTGTTTGGATGAATTAAATTATTCGAAAAACTGAGAGAATAAATGAGTTTTGGATTTGAATTGTGCTTTTATTAGAGAGGAGTGAGAATCCTGAAATGGCAGAGCAAGATAAAAAACAGAGTAGAAGCTCCAATAACATACGTTTACCACCTGAAGAAATAATAAAACGTGCATAACGGCCAATCGAATAATAGGGAAGCAAACCGAAGCAAGGAGGGTTCTTTTCATGCATGGGAGGAGGCAGTGATGAGAGTTAGGAATAACCAAGAGAGAACAATCAGAATTTGATGAACGAATTGAGAATATTGCGAGATGAGGTAATAATGAGAGAGATATTATGATAAAAATGTGTTGTTGTTTTTTGAATATTTGATTGTAATCTCTTTTTTGAAATAGAATGCTAAGTTAAAGTAAGAAATCGAGAATGTACACTATGAAAATGAGCAAGAACGAGAATAGCTAAGATAATTGAGAGAAGCTTAGGAATAAGGCATCTAAGAAAGGAAAAACACGGAGAGGTACAAATAAGAGACACTTGGATGGTAGAATGAGGCAGCAAGATTGCAGAATGAAGTTAATAGATTGCAATAGGATCAAAATAGGTTGCAATAAGAGATTAATAGATTGCAGTAAGGAAACTAAGGTAAAGAAAAAGAGGAGATAGAAAGGAGATAAGAACTGGAAAAGATTATGAGTTAACTGCGAGCGAGGAACTAAGAGATTGAAGAACTTAAAGCTGGAAGAACTGAGAAGGATGAGTAGATAAACTTGTTGCAAAGACTCAACGAGGGATTGTAGAATAATTAGGATAATAATTAACGATTGAGGGAATTGGAGAATCATTGTTTGATGCTCGCGAACGAGTTGGAGAAACTGAATAGAATCATTATTGAAAAGGAACAAGAGATTCAAGCTGAACATCATGAGTTAGATTAGGTGTACGCTGAGAACAATCAATTGAAAGAATAGCTAGGATAATTAAGTTAATTGTAGCAGTAACAGATCGACAAGGGTAATCTTCTTGAGTAATTATCTGCAGCGTAACTTCGTAATAAACAACTCGAGAAAGATTTATCAGAAGCTGGAGCGAAGATGAAGAGCCACAGCACTGAAATCGATAAGCTCGATGCGTTTGTGAGGAGCTAATCAAGTGAGTCGATGAAAGCGAATGAAAAACTAGCGAGAGATAATCAACAATTCTAATAAGATCTCGCAGAACTTAGAAAATAACTAAAAAACATTGAAGATGAGAAATAAACTATCTCAGGTGTGAATTAGTAGCTCACTTAAGTTGTTTATTAGCAAGAGAGAAGGCTTAAGGAATTTGAAGGATAGGGTAATAGCTTGAATGAGTTAATGAAATAGTTGAAGGATATGTAAAATTAAAGAGACATTGCAATCGCATAAAAAGAAGCAACTGCTGGGTTACTTTAATAAAAAGAGGCTACACTTGCTATGAAAGATAGTCACATTGCGTAGAAGAATAATTAATATGCGTTGATAGAGTAGTAGCATTAAGAGAAAACAGATAATGAAGCAGGACTAAGGAGGTAGTTAGATGAAGTGAACATACGATTGCTAGGGTGGTAGAGAGAAAGTGATCGAATCAAGGAAGATAAATTAAGAGAGATTGCTGCGATTCAAGCACAAGTGTTTGATCTCAAAGTTTAAAACTAAGTAAGGAAGGGAAAGATTTTTTTGAAGGAAAGAATAATAATTTATTTGAAATGATTTTGGTTTAATGAATGAATTCAGAAATTAGTGGAAGATAACACAAAATTGTCATATGAACTCAGCTAGCTGTCGAAGAAGCAATAGACTGATATCAATGCATAAAAAGTAAGATTATTATTGATGTTTGATTGAGTAAGTTTGGAAAAAATAGTTGATTATCTTATTTGATAAAAGGATTTACTGGAGAAGAATCTACTGAGGGATTTTGCAAGAGAAAAGGATTAGTTGAATTATCAACTCACATCGATGAACAGTTAGATTTTAAACTTAACAGTAAGGAAATAAGGATATTTAGAATGCATAAAAGGGGTTGTTTATTGGATATTTGATGATTTGCTTTCCTTCTTAGGAGAGAAACAGATAATTGGAAGATGAACGAATGCAGATGGAAAATGAAAGAGTAATATAATACTTTTTATAATTTGGAGATTATTATCATATCATATTGAGTATATATTAAACTTTGAAAAATAGGTGAAAAAATCAAAGACAAATCAAGGTGAAGAAGAAGCAAAAGCGCTCTTACTTGAAAACGAAAGATTAAGAAGTAATTTACTACTCAAGGAGTAAAATGCAGTAGCTCAGTAAAGATAACTAGAGGAACAGCAAAAAAAGTATGAAGACAAAATTAGGCAGCTTTAGTAGGAAAAAGAAAATAATAACAGAGAAAGGGAACTATTATCGCAGTAAATGAAGTAGCTCACTTCTGCTGTGACTCAAGTGGAACAAGAGAAACAACGACTTATGATGGATCTTGATTTTAAGCTTGAAGAGGCAGAGAGGTAGACTTAGAAATTAGCTAAGTTAGAAGCAGAGTAAGCTCAAAGGATAGTGGAATTGTAAGGAATAATTGAAGATGAGCGATTCTAGAACTAGCATATTCAAGATACAATTATTGAGCACAACGCTGAAAAGACATCATTGGAGACATAGCTATTGAAACTCAAGAGTTAGTTGAGCTCAAAGGAGCAGGAAGTTCTTCAGCTTGGTTAAGAGAATAAAATATTAACGGCATAAAGTGTGGAGAGACTCAATATGATTGAAAACTGGAAAGTAAAAAGAGATTTAAGGAGGAATTGTTGGTATTTTTGTTATTATTTTAACTTTATTGCATTTTTTTGGTTTGAATTTTTAGAAATCAACTACAAGTATGCCAATCGAACTCGGCATGACAATCAGTGAGGACAGTAAAAATAGGATTTAACGTCTTGAGGAAGAATTATTGAAGGAAACGCATGCTAAAACGACAATTTAAAACTAACTATGCAAGTATGAGTATGATTTAAAGAATAAAGAAGAAGAAGTTAGTTAATTGTATAAGCTATTGGAGAAACGCAAGTCAGATCAAGAAGGGTAGAAAGAAAAAACAGAGGAATTAAGAACGCAAAACGAATAGCTTCGAGAAAGAGCTAAATAAGCAGAAGCAGAAAGTCTTATTAAAACGGAATATTATGACAGATGGTTCTTAGAAAATGATGAACTGTAAGAACAAAACAAAGTTGATAAACAAATGATAAGTAAAAATGACATCTTTTTAATTTTCTTTTTAGCTCAAGATAGGTGAATTACTACAAATAACAACTCAATAATGTAGAAACAAGTATGAAGACAAAAAGCAAAGAAATTGATGATAATATCAGCGAGGTTAAGATGCTGAAGAGCAGGTATGAAGATGCTATCAGCGAATCAAGAAGCATGGCTGGCAATAATGACTCCAAATCTAATGCTTATCTTTACAGTCCAATATCGTATTCTAAACGAGAACAACGTTCTTCTTCGCAGCTATCCCATGTGAATGTAAGAACCTTGGAAAAAGAACAAATAACCCAAATAAACTGAGATTCTTTGAATTAATATTTACTTTTCTTTGTTGTTATTTAAACAATTCAGGATTAGATTCCTTCCGGAGCTTAAAAAACTGATCTTTTCGATAATTCTGGTAACTACGTATTGACAAACAATAAGTTTACTGGAAATGGTGTACCCTCTAGCAGCAATAAATACGCGACTTCTTACATCCCTTCGAGTAGTTACACGGGAGGAAGCCCTAAGAATGGCAGTGCTTATGAGCTGCAAAATAATCCATATTCTTTAAATAAAGCAATTCCTTAGAGTTCTGGTATTTCTAATTTTAATGTCTAATCAATTCCTTCGAAAAACTCCACTACCAATCAATTATCTTCCTTGCCTGATAAACCCCTTTAATTTGATGTGTCAAAATAAACTACCTTCGGTGGATCAAATAAAAACATAGATATTTCTATTATCAATCAGAAAGGAGGTGAATATGGTGGTGAGTTGATTTATACTCCAAAATATGCTTCTCCTTCGAATTTCACAATAAACTAAGATTCGAGGAGTCCAAACGATCAATTCTATTCTGCAGATGGAGCAACCACAGGAGCAGCAGCAGCAGCGGCGTTTACTTTCCCAAGTGGTTCTGGATCGAGCAAATTACTCAGTGGCAATTATAATAACAGTAGCAATACTAATTATCTTGGCTACAATTAGACTCCATCTGACAATAAGCAATCTCAGATAAGAGTTTTGAACTACGATAATACCAATTATTGATAGGATAGCACATACTTTTTTTGTTTTTTTTTGTTCATAAATAAGAGTGCATTCATTGAGCATTCATTATTAAACCTAGTTAGATCTATTTATCTAGAATTTATTTTATGTTTGTCTTATGATATTTTTCAGTTAAGTTTTGGAATAAAATACAATTTTGGTATGTTATTTTTTTTCTTTCTCTTCTCTTTCTAACTTTGATTTACTTGTCCTTATCCTTTTTTTGTGAAATCGCATATATAAAGAAGTTAAAGTTCTATTTTAATCGTCAATCCCTTTGATGGGACAGTAAAAAAAACAGAATCTGTAATTTCAGAAATAAGATCCACAGAGATAAACAACTAAAGAGATAAAAAAATTTCAAAAAAAAGGAAAGGGAACTTGAAACGAACTAAGAGAGACACTTTAGCAAGAATAAATGAGCAAAAAGCAAACTAAAACGATCTCCAATCCATTAGTAAGAATGATTAATTGATTTCGTTTGAAAATTTTGTCATATTTAATTCTGTTTTTCTTTTGTTTAGACAACCATTTTCAGTTTCCTCTAGAAATAAGTTCGCGTCTAGATTTGGCTTTTTGAAAATACAGAAACTAAACTTGAAGGCAAAATAGTTGTACTGCAAAATAAATATTGTTAGATTACTTTCCTTAGCGCACTATTTTGTTGGTTCTAAACAGGGATTTGACGAGTACATGAACATGGTACTTGATGATGCGGCTGAAGTGTAAGAATTTTTAGATTATCCTTTCCCTCAACATATATCTCAATGCGTCTAATCGTTTCTGTTTTATGAACATTTGATATCTTTGCTTTTAACACAGAGACTCCAAAACAGGAATAAAGAAGAACATCGGAAAGATATTACTGAAAGGAGAAAATATCACACTCATTCGTAACATCGAGTAAAAGCCATTTTTATGAAACTTTATCTCAATCAATTACAAGAATCTTCATTGAATCCATTTTTTAAAAATATAAAAGTGAAGCTATTCCATGACTAAACATCTGATGATCAAGATCTGTTCAAAGAATCAAAATCTCCCTTTGTGTTTTATTTTTTAACTCATGCTCACATTTCAACTAAAAATCTATTATTTTCAAAACAAATTCTGGAAATTATCTTTCTTTATTGTTTAAGCAAGTTCTTTTTCTACTTTTTACGCATCATAATTTTGGTTTAATTATTATTTTTGTTTACGAATCTATTTTTTTGCTGTTAAAAATGAGTAGGAGTATTGAAGTAATTATTATCTCGAGATGGAATGTTTTAAGGAGTCGTTTAAATATGAACATAGTTTTTATTTTATTGAATTAATTTGTTCAAAATAAAGTGTTTTTGAGACAGCCTGGAAATGAAACGACAAAGTGGCATGATTAAATTAATTCCAAACGAGGGAGATAATCAATAGTGATATTTTTTTATTTTAGAAACAAAAAGAACACATAATAAAAGCTAATATTTATTTTTCTAATGTCGCAAGAAAGAGATTAATCAAGTTAGCTTGTCGATAACAATACGTCGATTCTTACGACAACAAAGCACGCAAACACAACGAATGATAAGTATTCAGAAGCAGAATACTCTAACTATATCGATTCATCGGAAGTTGTGATTTAGACATACAAGAATTCGTCAGCTGTAGGATTAGAGAAATATTTTCTTGAGATCGAAGCATGGCTTGATCGACCATTGAATAATCACGAAGATAATAAGCCATATGTGATTGAAGCGGAGGAAGGAGTTGGTAAGAAGACGTTGCTTGTGAAATGGATGGAGTATCATTAAGTCAAAAAAGTTAAGGTAACAAAAGACTACATTTGAATTCTGAATATCTTTGAACAAATTTCAGATATTCGTTCTTTTTTATCATTATAATATTGTTGTTTGCAGAGGTTCCCAGATATAATTCTATCTCATTTCGCTTCTTCAGGAGGAAATAATTCAAACTACTTCTTTGCCATCTATCGAATTCTAAATAAACTCAGAGTAACTTTTTAAGAACTTTTCTTTGAATAATTCAAATAATGATTCATTTGTCTATGAAACAAACCAATAACAGGAAGCACTGGACATTCAGCAGAAGGTTGAGCTTTTAGAAGATAAATTAAGAAGATATTTTGCGTATTGGTTGAATCATTGCAGTGATAAGCTCGAAAAAGAAATGAAATTTGGTGAAAAAGTCAATTACGGTTAAGTTATTTTGATCATTGAAGGAATCGATCTGTTTGTGGATTAGCAATACAACAAGGAAGCAAATGTTGCATTCTGGTTGCCGAAGTTCTTCCCTAAGAACATCAAACTCATTGTGACATGTGATAAGAAATCGCAAGCAAATGCATATCTCCGCAGGTGATTTTTTTAGATTATCAAATGACATTGCAATTTAAAAATGAGAGTTATGGTTAATTTTTATAATTTTTGTTTGATTTGTCGTTGTTCCAGTATTGGCTGTGATGTTCAAATTATTCCTGTTGATCTTGGGATCGTACACAGTATGGTAGAACGACATGCAAGCAGAACGTTGTTTGTGAACGAAGAAGTAAGAGTGAAACACCTTGCGATTCTAAAAGGATATGATGAAAAATGCAAGAATTAAAGTTTCTATAAGGTGTTCTTATGTGCATTCCTGCCATATCCTGCAAGCGATGTTGTTACGCAGGAAGATGTGCCGGCGGGAACATTTGATAAAATGTTTGCTTCGTTGGATTATGCAAAACTTGCAGAAATCAATGATACTTTCCATTTAATGGATTTTATCTGTGAATTCTATTCAAACCATATCATGAGCTAAGATAAATTCATTAAATTACTCAGAGTATTCACTTTAACTCAGAAAGGTCTAACGATTGAAGAGCTAGTGGGTATGACAGGTGTACTCGATGAAGAATGGCTAGTGTTCGTAGCTTGCTTTAAAGTCTTTGTGCTTAATTTCAAAGGCTTGTGGATAATGAACAACGAAATCATGAAAAGAGTTATCTAAGAAAAGTATAAAGTTGATCATGATGAATTAAAACTGTAGCACTAAGAAATAGCTTAAATTCTTGGGAAAATTACTCCGAATTCGATAAGGAAATTGGAGGAATAGACTTATCATCTATTCATGTCGAAAGACTATTTCAAGCTCAAGGAGATCATTTCGACAATTGAAAATTTCTTGTTGTTGTTTAATCCAAACAACAAGTATGACTTATGTAGATATTGGTAGAATTTAGAAGAACAAGGGTTTGATCCAGTGATCGAGTACAACAAAGCTATTGAAGGGTTCGAGATGCATTATCATCCTTCAAGTTAGGATGTTTTCAGAATTATTGTGTAAATCTCTAGATTTTTGAAGGAATTCTCTGATTTTGAAACATACTTTACACCTGAATTCCGTCATCCACCAGTGAAAGGAACCTACGAAGAACTTGATGACATCGGTTTGCTCAGAGAATTGCTTGGATTGTAGATATTCTAAGCTACAGAAGCAGAGGAAAGTGATAAGCCTGATTTAGATAAGTTTGCACGAACACCTGGAGCCAAGATACAGGAAAAAAAGGAAAAAATGAAATTAAATAATAAAAAAGAATCGACTTTAAAGAAGAAAAACAAAGATGATGATCCATACATTACATAGCCAGCTAAAAGCATAAAGCCAGTGGAATAAATAAGAGAGAAAAAAGAAAGGAAAATCATGATTCTGTCGAGAATTGAATCGCTCAATGTCGATATTCCCAGCAGTAGAGAGTAATTCAGAAAATTCTATGAGAACCATATCCTCGAAATCATGAAATAAACCAACTCTGGGCATGACGATAACGAACCAGAGTTAAATAACTAAGAAGGCTCCATGTCAGAAGATGATTCTGAAAAGGAAGATAATCAGCATGAAGACAATAATTATTTTGATAAGAGTAGTTCGCATCAAGGGAAATCGGAAGGACATAAGTACATAATATTTTAAAATTTTTAAATGAGAGTGATTGATTTTTGTTGTTTTTTTCTTCCCTTTTTAGCCATGGACAAAGCGGATTTTTAGAGAAATCTAAACAAAAGAAGAAGAAAAATCAGCATGAAATAATTTCCATGAGTTAACTCAGAGAAGCAGATAACTTAAAAGAAAGAATACCTACAAATTACTACTACAAAAGATGGTTGTGGGTATAATTCCCATGGGCATGTTTATCGTTACGCTGTGATTATTCAGCTAAGCTCAAGGAGTGCTTCTCGTCACCCATTGAGTATATGAGCATCAAAAAAGAAAAAGAGTTCACTAAGCAAGCTCTTAAGATCGCTATTGAAGCTAAACTCAAAAAGTAAATGATGTACAAGAGATCTACGTTAAGTGATTCTTAGTCTATCATAAAACCAGTTGGAGAAGGAGACTCCATTATGATTAAATCAAGCCTTAGTGTTACTAATCTACCGTCTCTTAGCGGTACTCGTAAAGTGAATAACGATGCAGGACCAACAGTTGGTACTTCTCAGCTGAATTCTAGATCAAATACTGTATCTAGTTCCTTTGCTCCTACTTAAAAACGTCTCCTAAAAGTTTCAAATGCTTCTTCACCGTTTTTTATCACTGACGAGTACTTATATTAGCATACTCTAAATAAAGAATTAAACGCAACACCTAACACACAAGCTGCAGCCTTAGCAGCTTCTCCTCCGACTGGGAAAGTTGAAAATACTTCTCGAGTTCTCGAGAAAAGTAAAATTTTTAAGGATAAAACAAGGTTCTTTGATCCAATTTCGAGCATTCAAGATTCAAGAAATCTCTCAACGATTCTTCCTCGATTGAAAGGTGGGATACATACTCATTCTACTAAAGAACTGCATTTGCTAGAGAACTAAGCTCTCGACATGAAAAAGGAATTAGATTATTTGATTTCTACGAATAAACAACTTGCACATAATCTAAAAGAACTCAAGTTCGCTGAGTACAACTAAAATTAGTATGGAACAAACCCAGAGAGAATCAATAATTCTTAGAATAAGGTAAGATTAAGATGATAAAAAAACAGAAATAAATGCAAAAAATAAATAAATTACAAATGATTAACACAAAATTATTTTTAAAAAAGGTGATGGGCTTGAGTACGTTGATAAGTGATACAGAGGAGAACTACTTGCTTGGGAGAATGTAGATTCAACGATTGAGGAGTATCTTGAAGATATGCGGGGATAACAAGCAGTAGAATGAGGATTGGATTAGAAATCTCAATTATCTATTGACTAATTTTAGAAAGATGATCCGTTGGGAATAGGAAGACATAAAAATAGCAAAGAATGAGTGCGTTTAATTGTAAAAAATCAACAAGGAGTATGTGAATGTGTTCTAAGAGAAAATGGAAGCGCAGAGCACATTGATAAATCAGATAAATACATCCATCAGACATAAAGAGCGCTTAGATTTTTAATTCAATAAAACTGATTCATTAATCGAATAAAGTGCCTGTGGACAAATGGAAAAAATGAAATAAGACTAGAAAGGGTTAGATAACCGCAAGAAGCAACGAGATAGAAAGAATTAACTTGAAAAAAACTCCAAATAAATCTAAGAATAACTTGAAAAAATCGAAGCACAGTACAATAAACTGAAAGAAGTTATCGATATTTCAGATTCAAATTATGCATCCTCTGATCGCTTCCAGTAGCTCCTTGCAGCGAGAGAAAAGAGAGATGATCTAACATGCATTGTACTGTAACGGTAAGATGTAATATCTAATCTTCAAGAGAAACTTAAAGAACGTTAAAGTTATCTTGAGACTGTCAAAAAGGCGTATCCAGGATATTCTAAAATGAAATCGAGTGAAGAATAAGATGCCCAAGAAGCAGGCCTTAAGCCTGAAGTTGGTTAATCAAACGATTAGTCTATTTCAAATGATACTTCATCTTTGTAAGCAAAATAAGAGACTAAACAAGCTGTATCTTAACCAAGTGAAAATGCTGAACCCAACACAAAAGACGAAAGTTATTTTCAAGTAATCTAGAAACTCGAAAATGACTTAGAAAACAAATAACGACATTACAATAAAATGCAATAAGTTCGTTTGTCTGCTTCAATGACCATCAGCACCATGCAGAAGAAGTTAACTGTTGATTAAGGAGCTGATGTACGCAGCACAATTGATTTTGAAGAACAAAAAATCATTTCAAAACTTGATGAGAAGATTGCAGTCATCTAGTCCAAACTTTCAAGTGAAGATTTCCATATCTTCCAAGCTGGGAAATATGATTTCTCTAAAGTCTATCTTTCACTTGTGGCTGATGCTGGAAGCAATAACAACCCTAGAAGTGATGATGAAGATGATATATCTCGCAAAGAGTTTTGAGAAAAGCAATTTGTGGTTTATTATCTTTTTTCATTTCATACATAATTTCTCAACTTTTTTAAATAAAAACACAAGAAAACACAAAAAAGAGAAAAAAATCCTATTGTTTAGTCTAAAAGAACAATTACTTTTAAAAGAATTCAAATTCTTTTCTTATGGTGAGTAGAAATAGATCTTTTTTTGTTGATTGTCTTTGAATAATTTCTGTTCATTTTTTAAACTAATCCCTCCATGCATGCGAGTTTCCTGAATAGCCTGTAGATGAATGCCCAAGTTTAAATCCAGTCGCTGCTCGAAGATTACCAAAACTTAAAGAACTTTCAATATTCTTCAAGATATTTTGTTCTGATTCAATTTTGGAATTTATCAATGTTCTTCGTTAATTCAAAGACTGAGGATTATTTGGTTTATCAAATCCTAAATCTTCTTAATGATCTCTTATTCTAAAAGGTACACTTTATTCATAAACGATTTCCCTTGAAGATAACGTTGGAGATGATGAAATACCATTAATATTATCGTTTCCTGCTTTAAAAAACGATTTCATTCTTGGAATTTCTTTCATTTATTGTTGATTTATACTTGGATTAGCAAATCTAATTTTTTTATTTTGATTCATTTCTCTAAAATTATTGCTACTATTACTACTAGCTTTGGTACTTTTCGAAGGAGATTCAAGAGATTTAATATCAAGACTGTTTATTTCACCTCTTTCTTCATCTGGTTCTGTTGAAGTTAATCCTTCAGCGCTTCTTATTTTTTAGGATAATTAAGAATTTAGAATACTAGTCTGCTTATTGAATGCTTGTTTGGTTGGATCTAATATTTCTGCGTTAATTCTGATACTTTTTGGATTAGATTAGATCAATTTAGAGTCTAATAAAGCAGAGCCACTTTATCTCATATTTGAAGAATTCGATCGTTATCCAATAATAACAGGAACTGCTTCAAGATTTTAGTATGATCCATGTGAACGTTCAGATAACTGTTTAGCATGTGCATCTTGTTTATGATTTTAGAATTCAGCAAAAAAGTCAATTGATTTAAGATTTGATTCCTTATCAAAATACTCTTTTGCTTGGTTTTTGTATTTGTTTAGTGATGATGTATTCCTTGGAAATTAAGCCTATTGGATATTGTTATTTGTTTCTTCACTTTCTCCTTTTTTTGCTTATTTTATAATCTCATTTGAAGCTCTAACGCTTTAATTATTCTTATTATTACTATCTTAGTTTGATTTAGATGGTACAGATGTATTAATAGGTGTTATTTACTGATTTATTTCCATATTAAAGCTATCTTTTTTTGATAATTATTTTGTATCCGAAGATACTGATAATGATAAAGCATATTTATTTTTGGGCATTCTATTCAGCTTAAAATCTGATATCTTGATATTATTCTTAATACTTGATGATACAGACCCTCTATTATTAAGAATAGAATGGGAATGAAGAACTGCAGAATTATTATTTTTGTTTTCTACGTGAGTCTTGCTAGAAAGAAATTAAAGTAGTTAATCAGCTTATTCTTTCTTCATTTATTAAATCTCTTCTTTGAACGCAGAATCAGGTCGAACTATCCTAGAATATACACTCTCTGGTTATGCTCGGGAAGGTAAAAATAATCCAACGTTAGCTATCTTACCATTTTATTACTTCTTCATTGATGAACTACTGCTACTATTATTGTTTTTACTATTGTTCCCAGATTTCTATGATCCATTTTTATCGTTTTACTATTCCTCTCTGCCAGCTGAAGCTACACTTTTGAGCTGCAGAGCTAATGATGCATTTTAAATAGTGAGATCTGAATCACTCTCGCCAAAATTAACATTTTTAGCTTGGAAGAAATAACTTGAAGTTGAAGAAGGAATATGCAGCATTGAAGGAAAATTCTAAAAAGAATTTGATGATTTCTTCGATTGAACTGAAGAACCTTGTTTGGTACTACTTAAGTTGATTTATTATTAAGATTAATTTCTTGCAGCAGCAGCAGTAGAAGAGTTCATTATTGATCCTACAGTTGAAATTTAAGATTATTAATGATTGTTGCTTTTTAACATAATAGAGCTTTTTTGATGATAAAAAGAACCAACTGTTTCAGCTTGAATCATCGTTGAACTTCCAAAAACCTAAGATTTACTTGTTTGAATGCTCTAAACCGCATTAATAATCTATTCTTCAGGAGGAAGAGAATTCCTAGCTTAGAGTTCAATTAACTTTTTTGCAAGTGACTCAGCTTTGCTTTTGACTGAGCTTTTCAATGGCGCCATGAACTAAAATAAGAAAAGTGCCTCTTTTTTGATCCTATAAACAACAGAGTTGTTTACACAAGAATGCACTGAATATGATCGACCAGAACCAAAAATATCTTCCTATCCAAAGATATCCCCTTGATTTATCATACTTAGTCTCTTCATTTATGGTTATCTAAGCACTAGGAGCTTTTTGCGATAATCGATTTCTCCAGATTTCATGATGTAGACATATGTTGGAGAGTCGCCTTCTTGAAACAAGGTTTAATTAAATTCGAGATGCTATTCAGTGAATTAAAACGCAAAATCATGCAAAATGACCTTTTTCGTTGAAGGGAAGCTATTCGCTAGAACATGGAAAACATAATTTAGACGCTCCGTTAACGCTTCAAATATTTGCTAGAATATTTTCGAGGAAATAGACAATAGAAATGCATTCTTATTGCATACCACAGTATTATCTACATTTCCGAATAATTCCCCGAATGATTGTCCTGAATGAATATCTCTGGATTTTTTATAAAGGCATCTGTGGTCTCTAAAGTATCGCTCTTAATGTTTGTTATCCATCCGTAAAAGTTACTCTTCAGCACTGCCGGAGTAGAATTTTTCATTTGCAAGTGCCAAATCACTGGCTTCTTTTAGTTTTTTAGATTATGTTTTAAATTCCTCTGTGAAGAACACCTCTTCTAATGTTGGTTGATTCTTCAGCTGAAATGCTTATGCGCCATTTGATTTTCCATTTTTTCTCTCATCCATTTGTTGTTCTTGAATCTTTTGACGGATAAATTGAATCTGTCTTTATTGGGAAGTTAACTTGTTTAAATCAACTGCGTTACTAATAATATTATTCATTTCATTTCCATTAAAACTTTCTTTATCTTGCTCTAATTACAGCAGTTCTTGAGTCCTTTTGTCTTGGAGATTTTTTTGTTTTTTTGTTACGCCAAGAAGCTCCTCTCGCAATTGTTCTGCTTAGCTATCCCAAAATAACTCTTTTTTAAGATCATCTTCTGATTTTAACTTGAATTCTGTTAAACTACCTCTTAAGATAAAGAAAAGACATCCAACATTTTCATTGTCATGATAAATGATCCTTCCGCGGGGCACGTATTTGTAACTGACCTATTAAGCGAATTCATCTAAATAAGGATAAAGATGATGCTCGAGTAATGGATCTCTCATTAATGATTTGAAATGTTCAAGCTAGCATAGACCAGAAAGAAGAATTTGTTTGCTTTCCTTTTGCTCCATGAAAGATCTGCTTTCCAAGATTGGGATTGCTTTCTCAAATGCATCTTAATTTATTACATAAGTTTCTTTCATTTTTGTTCTCTGTGATGTTTTTTGTTCTCTTTTTTTCTTATGTCTATTTTTCTTTTTCTCTAGAAATAAAACGATTCAAGTTTGTCTGAGATTAATCCAGAGATTCTGCCCAAAATTATTAATTTTTTTACCTGTATTGGGAGTTTTGTTATAGTACGATAAAAGAAGGAGTAGAAAATAAACTAGACTAGTTCTTTTTTTACAAACTGAAAAGTATCTCCTTTTTTCTTTCTTAGATTCTTTTCCTATTAGTTACCAAATACAAAAATTATTAGTCGAAACTTCTGAGAGCATATTTCAAAAAATAATTAAAAACCCCCCTTTTATGTCTTCTAAAAGTCTACATTTTACTTACAAGTTTCCAGTGATCAACCTTTTCAAAATCTTATATTGACAAGTAAAAACCAAAACAAAATAGAGAAGACAAAAAAGAAAAACCTAAATAATAACTAGAATAAACTTTATCTTGCTCAAATGAAGAATTGATTCAGCTACTCTAAAATAATATTGGTTGTGATGGGGACAAAAATTATTAAAAAAGTACAAAAAAGCACCCATAATAGATTTTGATACTGATAAATAACAACCCCCCAAACGAAACAAGAATTTTAATCTTTTGTCAGAAATATCAAAAACAACAACAAAGCTGGATAAGAAGCGAAAGAGAGATCAGAATGAAGATATTGATCTTGTGCTTGGATTGAAGGAAAAAGAAACCAAGA
>Ga0302271_10001111_pt1 | contig 26340 bp, 20 predicted proteins | sample III_Bog_N1_1_FD_198767 | JGI IMG/M metagenome (GOLD analysis project Ga0302271, IMG submission 198767) | Peat permafrost microbial communities from Stordalen Mire near Abisko, Sweden - III_Bog_N1_1 | ecosystem: Environmental > Terrestrial > Soil > Wetlands > Peat | place: Sweden: Abisko... | reverse complement strand
AATTGCATAAGCTATTCTTGAACTTCAAAATGGTTTTTCGATTAAAATCAATTTGAAAAATCACCCAAACCCACTGAACAAAGAGAAATCTCTCAAAATAAGAGTGGAAAAGAAGTTGGATGATCAAGCTAAGAAAATTTAAATCTATTTAGTTCCTGATCATTAGTTTAGAGGGTTACTAACATATCACACGAAATAACTGATTATTTTATGTACGTGGAATATATTTTCTATGTATTTTTTAGATTCATGTCTTCCATATTTTCATAATTTTAAATATTTTTACCTGAAACTCATAGAAACTCTATTTCTCTGTCTAAATAATAGATTATCCTAAATAAAAACAAAAGTGCCGTTAGTTGACCTTTTCCTATTGAGGTCAAGTAACCATGTTTATTTAATAATCCAATAATACTCACAAAACATAATCAAAACAATGTAATTATTATCAAATTAATAATGAAAATATAAATACTTTCATTTTAAACGCTTTATTTATAATGTTCTTTTTTTCTTATACTTAATGACCCTCTGTACTAGCCTAAATCGCTAACTCAACTCTCAGCCAATATAATCGCTTATTTAAATAGACCAAAATAGCAACTATGAATGTTCTAATGAAATCTAATTTTTATATTTGGCGCAAATTTTAATTAATAACAAGGCGCCAAATAAAATAGAAAGCATCAATACCTTTCGCAAATGCATGCACACTTATTGATTTCTCTTTTGTTTCTGCATCTCCCGCAATAAATTATAAGATAATCACCCTCAGCCACGTTTTATTCGCTTAATGTTGCATTACAGAATCAGCGGAGATCTGTTAATTCCTCCCTTTTGAATCACTATTACAGAGATATCTACATTCTTTATGCCACTATCTTTGTTTTAATTACGCGCCTTAAAACTAAAGATTCTCGAGCCAACTCAATTCTCTTTAGTTTTGTTTGTTATATCTCCACTTTATATTATATTTTTTAATCTCTAGAAAGGAAGGGAGGGGGTATATTTTATATTTGATTAGAGTTGGGGCTGAAGGGAAGTGCTGAAAATAATATTAACTTTGATAAAAAGAATCAGATTTCTATCTCTCTCTCTCTCTCACCCTCCCCGCATAATAAAGACTTTGGCATATTGCCCTAGACAGTATAACAAAGAAAACAACATTGCAAAAAACATACACGAAGTACTACAACAATATAAAAACGATTGCTTTTCTGTTTGAAAGATAAAGCAGGCTATTTTTAACCATTTTGATTTTTCAGGTGACAAGATAGGCACAAGACGAACGAATGGATAAATAAACAGATAACATTCAAGTCATGGTGAGGGTGCGCCCTCTCAATGACCGTGAGAAGAACGAAGGAGCAAAATCCTGTGTGCTTCTCGATGAAGACAAGCCAAACAATATCACCATCGATGCCAAACCAGAGCCGAAGACGTTCAAGTTTGATTTCGTTGGAGGAGATAAAACCACTCAAGAGGACATCTTCCAAATTGCAGCCAAGCCCTTGATGATGTCAGCCTTAGAAGGTAATCAAAGAGCATAATAAATTCTGATTGATTAACAGGCAAATAAAAATAGTATAAGAGGATGTCTGTTTAGAGGCTCTTTTTTTGTTTAAGACAAAAAAAGAAGAAATTTCTTGCTTTGAAAAGAAGTCCTCAAACAGAACACATAGAGTGTGTGGTTGATTGGTTGGAATCAACTATTTATGATTATTTTTGTTCTAACCGTTGCTGGATAAAAATCTAAATAAAAAAAATAAATTATTTTTTGCAGGTTATAATGCTTGCATATTCGCATATGGATAGACTGGTGCTGGTAAGACTTTCACCATGCAAGGCAGAGGCTTGGAAGAAGATAGAGAGTCTAAGGAAAGAGGTGTATAACCTAGAGTGTTTGATCATCTGTTTTCATTGACAAACAAGATGAAATCAGAACTGACCATTGATTATCTGATTAAATGCAGTTACCTCGAAATCTACAACGAACAAATCATTGATTTGGTAATTTTTTTTCATTGCAAAAATTATCATAAAAATCTCCTTTTTTACAAATTAAGTTGTTACATAACTGACACTTTTTTTTCAAATATTCCAATTGTTTCTGCTATTTCGATGAAAATTTAGAAATGTTAACTTGAAATTTGCTCTTTTTTTTATTTTTAACTGCAGCTTTCGAGCACCTAAAGCAATTTGATGGTCAGAGAAGATATTGGCAGAGGAGTTTATATTGAGGGTTTAACTGAAGAAACTGTAAGAAGCTCGGATGAGACTATTTAACTGCTACTCAGAGGCATGCGCAACAGACATGTTGGTTCTACAAACATGAACTTTGAAAGTTCGCGTTCGCACTCAGTGTTTTCGATGACAATCGAGTCGAAGAAAACCAAAGATGGCATGACAAATCTAAAAGTAACAGAAATAATTAAGGGGAGTTAGTTCTTTTTTGACTTAAAAATAGATTTTAAATTTGAATTTTGGGGGGATATTCAACTTCAAATTCTTCTTTAACAGCAAGAAAAAATGGCAAAAAGTTGAAAAATAAGAGAAAAAAAGAGAAAAATGCTACCATATTTGAAACAAAAAATATTTGCAATACCGAGAAATGAAATCAGTTGGAGAAAATAATAACTTTAACGAACTTAAAAATGTTTTTGTGATATTAATAATTACCAACGGCTTGATTTGGCTTGTGGGGAAGAGGGGCAAGTATTGATAGAAAATAAGTGGGTTATTAGTATTTTTCTTGTTGAGCAAGTAATTATGTAACAAAAATGGAGATTTTAATCATTTTTATTCTTAATTATTAACAAATGTTTTGATAAATGTTTGTTTGTTTTAGGTTTCTAAATTACATTTCGTCGATTTGGCTGGTTCAGAGAGACAAAAATAAACAGCCGCTGCTGGAGAAAGACTTAAAGAAGCTTCAAATATCAATAAATCACTGACAACTCTTGGTCTTGTGATAAATTCTCTTGTTTAAGCTTAAGGAAAAAGCAGGCATATTTCATACAGAGATTCAAAATTAACGTTCTTACTGAAAGATTCTCTTGGTGGAAACAGCAGAACATACATGATTGCCGCAGTTAGTGCTGCTTCTACAAGTTTCTAGGAAACCCTTTCAACACTGCAGTTTGCGTAACGAGCTAAAATGATAAAGAATAAAGCATAAATCAATGAAGAAGCTTAAGGAAACGTAGAAAGTTTGAAGAAGGAGATTAAACGCTTAAAAGATGATTTAGAGTAACAAAAGAATATCGTGATTAGCTTAGAAGATTAGATAAAAAGTGGAGCTAAAAATAATAACAGTAACGAGATGGACATTGAGGAAAAATTGTTTGAAGGTTGTGAGGAAGAAGAAGAACTTTTTGGTAGTTTAACTGAACAACGAAAAATGAAATCGAACATGAACAGCAGTAGTCTTTTATCTACTGAAGAGTTCGATAGCTTAATTGAGAGCAACCGAATAAGCATGGAAACTGAGGAACAACTCAAAAAGTCTATTGAAGGAATCAAGCATGAAATCAATTTCAAGATCATTCCTCAACTACAAAAGAAAGACGAATACATCAACTCTTATCATGAAGGAGTAAGTACACAGGAATCATGCGAGAACTACCACAAGAATATCATGAAACTGTTCTAGCAGAGAATCACTAATTTGAATAAACTCATCTATCAGAAAGTTGATCCAGAAATGTATGCACAATTCAAATCAAAAATATCTTGAAAATTCGAATAAAAACAATATTTTTACTTATTAACATATTTTTCCATTTTTTTTTTACAGGCTAAAAGCTGTGACCAATGTGAATGCTGACTTGATCAACGAGCAATATGAAGAATTATTGAAACTTATGGGTGAGACACCTAACATCATGAACGTCTATGAGGAGAATGTACTTCTTAGATCTAAATTAGAATGCCTTGAGCTGGATGAGTAAAGTTTGCAGACTCCAAATCTTGTCTAGAACTTGCAAGGTGTATCTGCATAGGAATTTGCCAAGAATATGCAATCACTGATTGAAGTAAGTGAAATCCTATGCAAGACGATTGAAGATAGGAGGACAATAAGAGAGAGACTAGAGAAAATAGCTTCCTAAAAGATGGACACAAGTGAAAGAGTTTCCGCCTTAGAAGATTCTATTCATCACCTCAAAATGGAACATAATGATACACTGCAGAATCTCAACAGCAAGCTTGCAAGGTAAGAGATTTACAATGAAGCCGAGAAGAAAATCAGTGAAGAATATGATAATTAAAATTACTTCTTTATCCTTGCTAGTTTTGTTTCTATTATTCAAAATATTTCTCCCTTTACATTAGTGGTGAGTAGCGAGAGCTAGCATTGAGTCGAGGATTAGAACAGGAACGACTGAAAGTTTTAGAATTAAAGCATGAAATCCTCAAACTTAAAGAATCCAAGGCCAAAGACATCTAAACGCACTAAGAAGAAATCGAAGAGCTCCTGACATAATTCAACTAAATCGATGACTAGAAAAATCAAGCCTCTGATTAATACGAGCTGAGCATCGAGTAATTAAACCGCAAAGCTCTCGAACTTGAAACCAAACTCACAGCTTCAAAATAACTTGCACTGGACACATAATCGCAACTAGCTAACAGAGATGCAATCATCGCCACACACAGTGTAGAACTAGAAAATTTACAAAAACAGCTAAATGCTTCAGTGAATTCCGCTGCACAGGAAAAATGTGAATTAGAAAACTAACTCAATGCATTCAAAAGTAAGAATGTGCTACTGCAATAAGAACTCACTCTGCAAATGGACAATATTGCTGCACTCAAAGCAAGGATTCATTCGTTTGAGATCAACGAAGAAACACATAGACAATAATTCGATGCGATTGTTAAAGAGAAACACGATGAGATTAAACGAATCGAATCAGAGTTGAATGAGAAATCAGATTAATTCATACATCTCTAGTAGCATGTGGAAACGAAGGACGATAAGCTTGCAGCGTATGAAACAGATAAACTCAAAATGCAGGAAGAAATTGACATTTTGAATGATACCAATAATTATCAGCTTCAAGAAATCGAAGATAAAAACAAACTCGTGCATTCGCTCCAAGAACAAGTATATTATCTAATTAATTGCAAAAATAATTAACACTTTTTTAATACTTTTGTGTGTTTGTGTTATTCTTGCAGGCTAAGACCAGTGATAGGGATATTGCAGAGCTCAAACAAAGAATAGAAGCTCTCACACTAGATGCATAACAGTAACAGCAACAACCACAATAGAAATAGCAACTGAATACTAATGAGAGTAATAATACTAATGCCTAAAATCAAAGTATTTTGAATAGCAGCAGTAGCAATGTTACTAGTCCTCAAAAGTTAGAAGGGGTATAAACATCTAGTCAAATCTACAATATGCGTAAAATACAAAATATTTGTTATTTTGATTTATTTTATTAAATTTCCTGCTATGTATTTGCACAGAGGGCACTGAGAAAATATCAGGAGTCAAGGCTATTTCGGAGTAGAACCATTAGTTGAGAATCTAAGTCGAATTTGAGAGCAACCAGAATATCACACTGCGATCTCAGATGAATTTGCTGCAGAATCGAGCGACGGAGGTGATGTAATCAGAGAAACATTTCCGCGCTGCATTCTTGGAAGTACGCACTTAGCTTTAAGTCTCCTAGCAGAAAAATAAAGTAAAAATAACTTTAATAAGTTTATCTCGTGATTGTTTCGTTCGATTTGAATTCACTTTATGCATATTTTTTTGTACAAAAAATTATTAGGAAACTTTACAGAATCTGCAGTTAAAAGAAGTTGAGTTCCATGAAGCTCAAAAGGATATTAAGAATGCTAATGATATCATTCAGAACTTACAAGAAAAGCTCGGATAACAGAAGACTGCACTTGGACAAAAAGAAAAGAATGAAGCTGAAGCAGAGAATAAAATCAAAAAATTCAAGGAAGCTTTTATCAAGTTGTAGGAGACTTTGAGATCTAAAATGGATGGGTTATAACAAGCCTTGGTAAGGAATGGTGAATTAGAGACTAAAATAGTTGTGTAGAGCAAAGAAATAGCATAATTAAGAATCGAACTTAAGGGAAAATGTTCCTTATCTGAAAAACGAGTCTAGGAGCTCATAGCATCATTTGCAAACTAGAGAGCTGAGATTGCTCAAATGCAGAAGATTATCAACTGCAAAATCGAAGAGAACATTGCATTAACCTCGAATAATAGGTTATTGCAGAGCCTAATTGAGAAATACACGTAGAACGAATGGGAGTTAAAATAATAATTAAAAAACTGCCATGAAAAAGAAAATAGTTTGAAACGACGAATCGATCAGCTCATCGCAGAGTATTAGCATCTCGAACAATTCAAATTGCTTCAAAGTATCCAAGGGAAACACACAATGAATGCATCGACTTAGACTTCATTGAAACTAAGGAATTTAGATAATGAGAGTGTTAACAAAAGTACATAGAATAATCAAAACAATAATGAGATTGTACAAGAAGAATAAAAAGAGATAACTTAGTAAGAAGTTAAATAAATCGCTAATGTAGTCATCGAAATACCATAGCCACCAGAATAATAACTATAAGAATAATAATAATAATAATAATAATTATAATAATAATAATTATAATAATTATAATAATTATAATAATAATAATTATAATAATAATAGTAATAATAATAGTAATAATAATAGTAATAGTAATAGTAATAATAATAATAGTAATAGTAATAAGTTCAGAGTATGGAAACCTTTATTCTTTAACCGTTAGCGCAATTAGAAGAAGAAATCAGAGAATTATAGTCCATTAAATGGTTAAAATAACAACTAAAAGAAAAGGAATCGGAATTAAACGATGTCAACTCTAGAATAGAGTAAATCCAAGAGGGCATACAGCAAGCATAGTAATATTTCTAGAAATACTAGCAAGCAACTGAAGAAAACAAGAAACTCCGCGGGGAAATCGAAATGAGAGAGCATTAACTCAAATCGATGGATCAATAGCTGAAAGACGCTAAGCACGAAGAACAGAATGCTAAAGCACTGAATGAGAATAATAATAATTCGATTAGTGCAAGTGAGAAGAAAACGAAGGAGAAATTCCTCGAATTGAATTCGAAATATTAGCATCTCAAAATTAAATACATCGATTTGTTTGAAGGTGCTAAGAAGAATAATAATGAGAAATAGCAACAATAGGAAGAATAGCAAGAGTATTTCCAATAGATGCAGTAGTAGCATTAGTAATAGCAGCAACAGCAAACAACGGAGTTAAAGTAGTTGCAAAGTAATAATCTTAGATTGAAAGAAGAAAATTCAAGGCTGCTGCAGCAAGTTGGAGGGATTTTATCGAGTGGATCGAATGATTTATCACCGGAGATATCAACTAGGGTGACATAGCTATGTGAGTTTGTGCTGGCGTAACTCACATAGACGAATAAATTGCTCTTGGCGAACATTCCAAGGGTTAGTTAATCGGTGGAGTAGAATATCATATTCATTCTCCATGCGTTTAACAATTTATTTGAGCACATAAAGGTAGTTTACTAAGAGATAAAACACTTTAAATTATTGATATTTTAATGTATTATTTGATTTCAAACAAAAAGAGCAAGGATTCTTCGTTATCTTCGATGTTCACGAATGAAGTCAAGTCAAGTAAGAAAATATCGTCCCTAGAGAAAGAAGTTCTAATTCTTAAGAAAAAATTATCATCTTCAACATAATAGCTTTCAACTGCACCTAGCTCAGCATTTTAAACTCCTAAGGCATCGGTTAGTTCAGTTTATAAGATTCCAGGTAATTCAATAGGTTCTTTGAGTGGTCCTAATTCGGCTTCAAATTCAGCATAAAAAAATTATCAAAACTAAATTATGGCTTCAGGAGAAAAAATTACGAATAGTAATTCGATTCAGAATCATAATAATAATTCTCATCATAATCACAGCATGCTCTCAAACTCTAATAATCTATTTGAGAATTCATTTTCACATAAGAGCAGCGGTAATAACAATAAAAACAGTATTTCAACGAAAAATTAGAGCAGAGAATAATAATATTAACAATAGCAGCAAACAGGTAAATATAAATTTTGTTTAATACAAATTGCAAAGATAACATTTTTTTCTTCGAGTTCAAAATATCAAAATTCACTTTATTTTACTTGAATATTTATTAATAAATCTCAAATATTTTTTGTACTTCAGAATTGACACACAAACGGACTTCGAGCAATGGAAGTAACAGAAATCTGAGCTCTGATGAATTCATCAAGAAGAAGAAAGTTAAAATCTGAAGACAAAATAAATAAACCTGAGAAAAAACATTCATGATAAAAACAAAAAGCAACTTTGTATTTGCTTATGTATTTCTTCTGTTATTTTTTCTTCTTGTCTTTGTGCAATTTTTCTGAAATTTAGTTAACGAATTTCATAATAAATGAAATATTTCTAAAATTTAATAATTCTTTCGATTTTAATTAATTTTATCACAATTATTAGTGTTTAGTTTTACTTTTTTAGCAAAGAAAAGAATCAACAACATAAGAACTAACAAAGAACAAATTCTTTTTAACATAAACTAAAGAGCTATATCTACTCGATATAACAACTGACTGCATTTCTAGCTCAACAATGCTGCTTGGATCTCAGCATAACCTGAAGCTTGAAATATTCTTCAAAGCCTTGCTTCTACAAAATTCAAGTAAAAAAAAAATAAAATAAAATAATTAATTAATCACAAAAAAAATATTTTGATAATCTAAGTAATCCTAATTAGCTTACCCTAAAATAGGTAATTAGCTCTCCATATTTGGCACACCACCAAGAGAAGACATCAACTATCTTCCACCTTTTTTCCCTTCATCATAACGATTCACTAAGCCTTTTGAATTCAATCACACATAAATAAAATATTCAAATCATCCTTTTCAACAAACTATTGTTCTTATGTATTATCAATAAAAATAACTTTCAAGATCATGCTCTGTAAATTCCATATATTTTTACCTGCTGTTGGCAGTTCCTATGGATATTCTGGCAGTCCATCTTTTGCTTCTCCACCACGACCTTAATTTTTCCTTTGCTACTACAACTTTTAGTAGACTTCTAATGATTGCTGCAATTACTGCTGTTAGTACTACTGCTACGAAAAAACTAGACCATCATTCTAACGATAAGGCTAATAGCTTGGTTGCTAATAAGGTAAGTTTTGCTGCTGCTACTGTTAGTAACCATTTCTTGAGATAAATGGTGATTCTTTCTAATAACCTTATTGTTGTTGTTGTTGTTGCTGTTCATTTGGTTATTATTACTATTATGCTTGCTCTTTTTGTTGTTCTTACTATTACTGCAATTTTTATGCTTGTTGTTATTACTGTTATCTCAATATTCCTTATTGAGAATCTTAGAATTATTGTTATTACTATTCTAATTCCTTGGCCGCTGATTTGTTTGTGCTGATATTCGGTGACGTTTTGAGCTTATTATCATAAGTTTTTTCTGCAATTTCAAATGAATTTTCTAATTTGTTAAGTTGTTTCTGATGATTTAGCATCACTGTGGAATTATTCTTGCCTAAACCAGGATTGTATGAAAATGGAGCACCAAGAGGTAAGTTATCACCTTGTCGTTGATGCCAAGAGTAGGCTTTGTAAGGAATGTCTCGTTGCTGAGGTGGATTGACAATTTTAGGATCTCTCTTGTAATGATCCAAATTGCGCTCTCCTTGTTAGTATGAATGTACATGATTTTTGAGAGCCATTCCAACTTAGTCTTCAGGTGCATGGGCTCTAGATTTATAAAGTTAGAAAAGAATAGAAATTACTCATTAATTATTTCTTAATAACTAATATGTTTTTACCTTTGGTACTGCTTTGCAAAAATGTTTGAATCAAGACTTCCTTGATTTGTGCTGTTAGAATTCCCTTAGAATTAACCAGCGCCAAGACCATGGAACTCTCCTGGATATTTATCAAACTTCTAGAGATTTAGCATGGTCTTAGTGTTTCGATACGGATCAGTACCATTCACCATCGATGAAGGTTACGGTTACTAATATTTATCCTATTGTGGTAAAATATTTTAAGACTAATTCCCAATTATACTGTGCCTCGCAGCAAGGATGTTATTCCCATTAGCATTTCGCGGTATTTCTCCAGCAAAGGACAAGCTTGTTGGATTTAATCTAGTTCCGTAAGATGGCTAGTAAATTGGGTTGTTTTAATTATTCCCAGGGTTTTCGATGCTGTTGTAATTATTTTTGATCATGCTTGATTGATTAGGCTGAGGAGTTGGGTTATTGTTGTTATTGTTGGTATACTAATTCGCCCTAAATGAGTCTAGATTGCCTAAGGAAGCTGTAGCTTATCTATCCTATTTTGAAAATAGACAAAAAAGATTTTTCCAACAATTATCTCATTTTCTGAAACATTTGAAGTTACTTTTGGCTGGAAGTTATTGGAAGTGGTTACTTTGATTTGATCATTACTGCGTCGATCCGTAAGTGGTTACTGCTATGCATCCTGCGGTTAACGTTGATTTTCCTAATTTAATTTCCAAGAAACATTTTTAGTTTTGCAAATAAATCTATTTTTGTCCTTAAAATTCTTAATATTTTTAGTTAAAATCAATTATTTTTTTTTACTTAATCTTCTCTTTCGTTTGAAAGTCCTTCAACAGGCACTTTGAATGGCTTCAATAGTGAAGCTGGTTTATTGATTCCATTATCTCCTAAAATATCATAAAACAGTTTTTATCTTGAAATTTCACCTTTTTGTTATTTTTATCACCTTCATATTTTGGATTGTCAATTGGAGCATAAGGATTATCTTAATTCTAAAGCTAATGACGATCTTTGAATTCTCCTCCATTGCCTGCATTGAAATCGTGTCTGAATTTATCTATGGAATCTACGTATTCTTAGTAGAGTCTTCCTTGCTCTCCAAGCTAAGCTCTACGCTCTTATTCATCTTTTAGGAAAACAAAGAATAATCTAATAATTTATTTCTTTATTTTGTGTTCTAACCTCTTTCAATGGCTTTTCTTGCGTTTTCTTTGTTCCTAATGATCGGGCTTGGGAGTGTACCTGGGCTGGCTCCTTCGATGTCTCTCACATTCAAATTTCTCGGGTAGTATGGCTAAGGAAAAATATTCGTTTTTGAGTTTTAAAAATAAAATGCAGGAAAGAATCATGAAAAAAATACTATGCTAAGCATAATTATCACAGCCCTTGAATAAGATTATTATTATTATTATATTATAACTCTTAATCTATCTTTTAATCAATGTGAATGCTTTTATGAATCATTTTATTTGTGTGAACCTGCTCAAAGTTTTACGAGAGACCTCCTCTCTCAGATGGAAACTCCAGTGATTGCTATCTTTAGATCTCAGTTGGATACTATGGGAAATGCTTCCTATTTGGATGGCCGAAGTTATTCACTGCCAATAAAGAGCTGCCTTAGTTATTCGCATAGCGATAGTTGATCGGGTATGCTTGTGCTCGTGCTTAAGAATTGTTATTGATATTGTCCTACATAGTAGTAATCTTAGTAGTCCTCTCTCTCTCTGCTAGTTGTTGCTTATTATTTTTTCTCAAAGATTCTGTTATAAAAATAATTAATACAACTCCCTCTAACCTGCCCATTACATAATTTATAACAACGCACACATATTTTCCCCTGACACTCTCCCAGCCACTACTACTAAGGTTTTATTTATTTGTTTTCGTTTACCCTTTCGCACTAGTATCTCGTTTAATTTTATTTAATAACCTTATTCTTCATTTCCTTACCCAGAAATCAATGGAAATACTATTCCTTCTATGACTTATGTATTAATTTTAGGTTAGTTTTACAATAAAACATAAAAATTATTCCAATATTTGCTCATTTAATTAGTTTTTTATTCTTGTCTTTACTTATGACAAATCTTCTCTTTTTTTTAACTTATTATTCTCAACCAATCATTCATATAAATTCCCTTTGGAGTTATTTTTCACATCATACCCTACTGGACTGAACATATGAGCTACTCCAGATGGTCTCCACACGCCTTTAGATTTGCCATTTAAGCTTCTTCGTGTGTCACTGCTTAGTCTCTCAGTACTCACATCGTTTCGATAGATTCTTCCTGAGTTGGAGTTTGAATTAAATCTTTTTCTTTTTGGCGAGATATCCACCAATCCAGTATTGTATGTTTAGAAATCAGATTATTGCTTGGATTCCATTGTGTACCCTCCTAATTGTCTTCCAGGAAAAATAGTACCTTTTGAAGGACTTCGCTATTCTCTTTTCAGCTATGGAAGAAAAGAATCGATCCCATTTAAACTTTTTTGTACTAAAATCTTCCTTCCATTCAGGTTATTTATATTATTGTTTTAATTATTGATTTCTATTGTTTTAGCTAGGCTACTTTTGATATCAATTGTAGCAGCTAAGCTGTCTTTGGTGCCATTCTCGAATGGAATTTTATGTTAGAATATCTATCCTATTTCCATTGGCTGATGATTCCTTATTTACTCACCAATTTCTCTTGTATTTCCTTCTGAAATGCTCCCTCTTTCTTAGCCATTCACCCAATAACCTATTAATAACAATTAGTTAGCAAATAAATATTAAAAATATAACATACCTTTTTATGAAAATCCATCTGTCCAAAACATTTCTCCATAACCATGACGGAGATCATTTTAGAAATTGCCTTTATACATGTTTCCTGATGTCCAGCGATATTCACCGTAACCAGTTTTTTTGTCGTTGCAATATTCTCCTTCATATTCATCACCACCTTCTTTCTGAGCTTTCCATATTCCTCTTCCGTGTCTTAATCCATTTTGAAAGAATCCCTTATATAAGCTACCATTTGCCCAATTGTATTCACCTGTGATGAGACACAAAAATACAACACATTTTTAAAATAAAAATCTCAATAAATTAGTTTAATTATTTCCTATTCTAATCCTGACCCAATCAATTTAACGTTACTTTACCATACTTTTCTGGCTTGCCTCTGTCATAGTTTCCGACATAGACATCTCCATTTGCAAACTTCTCAGTGCCTAATCCATGTTTTAGGCACATTTAGAATTCTCCTTCATATCTATCACCTAAAGTGAAAAATCAATAGAAATAAAGCAAATCAAAAGAAATCTAAGTATTTGAGGTTTTTTTAAAATTTGTGCAATGTTTACCATTGATCCATGTGTGAACACCAAACCCATCTGCTTTCCCTGCTTTCCATTCTCCAATGTAAGAATCACCTTATATGAGAATAAAAATAATAAATTCTTATTTTTGTATCAAACTAATAAAGTACCCTTTGGGCCCTTCCAAAGACCAGATCCATGCTTAGTGCCTCCTTTCCATTCCCCATCAAATACTTCTCCATTTGCCTTGAAAAGTTGCAGATAATTCAACTTCAATTTGATTTTTATTTTTTCAACAAATTTTTGTTAATTACCCACTTGAAATGTCCTTTACCAGACTTTTTCCCTTCACTAAATGTTCCAACATACATTCCACCATTCTCATAAAGTTCCATAGCTTTTCCAGATTTCTAATCATCATGCCATTCTCCTTCGTATACTCTTCCGTTTAGATAACATAAAATACCTATGAAAAACAACAATAAATACCACAAGATAAATAAATTTCATTAATTGTTAATTTTTCATATTGAAAGGATCATCAAACAGGAGTTCTGCTATTTAACTCTTTTTTCTACCAAAGTTGAATCCTATCTTTGTAAAATTAATGTCTAAAATAAAAAATATAACCTTGTCCTTCTCGTTTGGAGTCTTTGAGCATCCCAAAATAGATACAATTTTTGTATCTTTTGACACGCGCATTTTGATTTGAAAGAAGCTCATTTAGATCAAAATCACGACTTAGCAGGCGATAAGTTTTAAAAGTCTCAACTATCTGATAAACATCAGCGACATCTGCTATTTTAGCAACCCATTCTTTCGCTTGTTGAGACAGATAAAGTATGTTTACTACTGTTTTTTCTTTGTCTTATTTTGACATCAACGTTTTAGTCTGTGCCAGTCAATTTTGAATTTTTGTGATTAATTGATTTGAGTTCTTTTGATAATCCGTGGTGAAATTATTAATAGTTTTTATAACCAACTCATTTAGATGGAAAAGAGCCAAACAAAAAGAAGAATAAATTGTCGGGTAGATTATTCCAAAAGAGAGTTAGTTATTGTTTCATTTTCTTGATTAAATCTCAAATCTAAAAAAGAATAAAGTAAAAAACAAACATTTTTCTTTGAAAATTATTAATTAGAAGATGAAATACTTGAATAATATAACATCACATCGTAGTTCTCAAAATATATTTTGAAATACTCACAGATTATTTGAGTTTCCCCTATTTTCTCAATACTAGATATTATCTAAGGAACCTACTTGGCTTGTCTCATTACCTCCTTGGTTAATTGATTTTACTGCCATTTGGAAAGAAATTTAGAATTTTTCCTGATTAATTGCATCTATTTTGAGAGTGATTCCCTTCAATAGTAACTCAATAGGCACTTAGATAACATTCACATCTGTCTATGAGAATACATTCTTGCGTAGGTATTCTTGTTTTACTTCTTCGAATAACTAAAAAATTGAGTTTTAAACAAAAACAACACAACAAATCAACTTTGAAATGATTAATTGCTAAACGATTAATGGGCTATTTTCTTTTCTTAATTGTGTTACGTGTGGAGTGAATACGATGAACGAGAAGAGAGAACTGGATATTTTCTGAAACATTTTATTGTTTATATACTTGAATGCTATGTTGAAAAGGAACGCTATGTATTCTTTGAAAATAAACTATCCAGTGGTAATTGTGTTTTTGACTCCTCGTTCGACTTCATCTGAGACTTTGAAGCTGATTTCTTCAACGCAAAATGTGCAAAGGTTCTAGATCACCGCTGAAACGTTTGAGATGAGGGTGTCTTCATGGATTGTTGAGAAGTTCCCGTATTTGAAATTTTCTTGTGTAATTTTCTGCATGAATCGTTTGGAAATCAAGAATAAGTTGATAGCATAATCTTCTTTTGGCAGCGCAAAGACAGTTTCAAGGTATTGCTCAGATACAACTAGAATGTTTTGAATGAAAATAGCTGCGAGTTTTGGGTAAGCGAAGACTTGCTCGAAGAGAAGAAATTTTAAATCTAAATTTATCTTGATGTAGTCATTGAAGGTGCTGTCTGAATACAAGGAGAATACAGAGAAATTTAGAAGTCTGGATGATAAAAATTTATTCAAAATTCGCCAGTAAATCTTTACGAGTTGTACCTTGCCTTTGATTAAGTTTGTATCAGATACAGAGGCAAAATATTCCTTTAGCATAATGCCATATTTCAACAGGAATTAAGAGAAATCTTTAAACATTTAAAAACCAAATTTCTGATTTGACAAAATGCTAATTCGCTGAGTTTTATTGTCAATAACATTTAGCATGAGTTTCAAAGCAGGTACCATCATTTCAGTGTCTAAACCATAGGAAAGCAGCTATTCTGAGAACGCGAATTTATATAAATGATACCTTAAAACAAAACAAAGAGTTTGTTTAACAAAAGTAATAAAATAAGACCTGTAAAACTAGCTTACGTTTTCTTCAAGAAGACTTTATAGATGATTCCAATATCAATGTGCTTGGAAATACCTGCTGCATCGTAGAAGAATTTCAACATATCAGCCTACAAAACAAAATTAATATTTTATGAGAAAAATCAATATGGATAATAAACCCATGTTATTCATAAAAATATTAATCCTTTTTTGCATACTTTGGTGCATGTTGCAGGATTAAATGCAATTCTTTGAACTATTGAATCAGTAGCTTCAATGTAATTGTCGAAAATATCATCCAAATAAATAAAAGCGATCAGCTAATAGATCTTTGTTCTGTTTTTCAAGCAATCCGCAGCTAGCTACCTCCCAACAGAGTCTTTCATGATAATCCCAGCAAGTTACTGTATCAAGGGCATTTTCTTAAAAACTGCTCGACTTAGATTGTTTTTGAGTCTCACGAAGATGAAATTTATCACATGCAGAGAATACTCAAAGACATTTTTTTCTCTAGAAATTGCATTCTACTCGAGCTTTCGAATCATTAACTCCGTTAACTGCATAAAACTAGTGTTATTTAGATACTTCTACACACAGGAGAAATACTATTTACAAAGGAAAAGCAGATAAATCATAAACTTTTTACCATTCAAAGTTTATTTTTTTTTTGAAATTACTTTAGTTGATGTAGAAGCACTGTCAAATGAAGTTATATCATCAGAGTCAATACCTTTAGCAATTACAAACAACTATTTATGTCTTTTTCATAGGTAGATGAAGAAAATTATCAAGGAATATCAGACTAAAGTGATTCAAGAAAAACGGATAATTAAAAATATTTTATCCTTCTTTTTGTTACCTCCAAGCGTTTTGATGACATATTCTTCCATGAAATTGAGCAGCGATAATTCTGTAAGTTCGGATATGACTCTAGAAGTTTGTGCAGCGGGGATAGCGACATGTTTTTCAAGTATTTTGAAGTAAATTGCAATAAGTTTACCCATCTACTCAAATGTTTCCTAAGATTATTGTGAATAAAAACTTTATCTTTCTACTCCGACTGAAGACACCAATACAAGCTGATTTACTAAGCCAACGCATAGACATATTTTATCTGTTTGTAGTAGTGTTAAAATGAGATAAATACATGATTTTAAAGTTTTTTGTCAATTTGAGAAAAAAATAATGAAAATTGTAGCAATTGCAAGTAGAGTACTGTTTGCTGCTAGGAGTGCAGGGTTATCGATATTGAGGCCTTGTTGCAAACACATGAAATATTCTTCAGCAGTCTTTTCGAAAGCTTGAGTAACATATGTAAAACACGACTCAAGAGATTCACTTGAAATGTAGAATACACTTTCAAAATAGATCTTCATTGCTTTTCGAAATTTCTTAAATCCTAAAAGAAAGAAAAAAGGGAGATTGAAAGGTTATCAGCTTTCAGCTTTGGCTGTTTTAAAAAGGAATGAAACTTAGGGTTACTTACTTTAAAATTTCTGATCTTCAAAAAACGAAATTGCTGAGGATAAACATTTCTCTATGAATGCACTTATTAGCTGTGTAGTTGTTTAGAAATAAGTAAGCAAAATAATTATCAAAAATGAGATTGAAATCACTGCTAATTTGTGTCAATAGAAACAATTTCTTTACAGTCGGTGTGAACTTACGGATAGATGATGTAATACTCTCTGGGATTTTAGTATTCGCAGATAATCTAACTATCTTTCTCCATAGACTTAAGAGCTTTGGAACAGTTTCTTCTTTGATCTAAATTATGTCAAAAAATTGTTAAGATAATAGAAATCTCAAGAGGTTTAATAGGTTTTTGTTACATGAAGATGAGTGCATGCTATCACAAATAAGGAAAACTATTCCACGATCTCAATCCAAACAACAGCAGAGGCCTCAAACTTACGGAATTTCTTCAGACTGAAATTATTCTAAGATATTGTAAGGTGAAGAACAACAAAATTATTAATTAAATAAACAACCAACAACTTTGAATAATATTACCATCATTCTATTGAGATAATCGATAACTTCAAGGACAATATCTTCATCAAATCGACTGATGGTGCGGATAACTTCAGAAATACCTTCTGTACAATATCGAATCATTGCATGTCTTTTCTCCTTTTCTTCGAAATGATTCGCTATTCTGCATGAGACTATTCTGCTCAAGCATCTCATCAACTACCCACAAGCACAAGGAAAACAGCATTTTGACATAAGAAAACGAGAATAAAAAGATATTTCATCAATAATGTGTTTCATTTTTATTTTCTTTTTTAATTATTATAAAAAAATGATTGTTTATTACGATAATACCAGTTGGCTAGGAGCTTCCGATAAGAACTTTAGTTGTTATAAATAGATTCTACAGAAAATCAAAGTCTACTACTAATTTTAAGATCTTCTCGGGTAACTTCAACAAAAATAAAGGATAATTAAGATAAAATTTATGGATCTTTTCTGAATAATATTTGAGAAAAAAAATGGTAAATTTCTTCATCTGCTTTTCAGGAAAAAGTTATTACTAGGATGAGTTGATTATCTTGATAATCTTGATCAGTTTCGAAATCATAGTAGGATATGTTAAAGTTAAATGACAGAATTTGAAGAAAGAGATTTGCAAGTTTCTCAAACATTGGATGAAGTTATGCATTAGGTACCCCATTAGCCACAGCTTAGAGATGTCTGAATAGTTTCTCTGCGACTTCCTTAGTGATTGGTACGAGTGCTTGATTCTAAAAATTCAAGATCACCCTTCTGTAATTAATATATCCAATATTCGTCGAGAAAGTAGCAACATTCTGGATTATGTAGTCAACAATTTTCACTCCAATTTCTTCTTTAGATGCCAATATGGCAATGATAAACTCGACTAGCTCAGCTGCTTGAGCGAAATCGACTACTTACCAGAGAGTCTTGAAGATAATAGACACAAGATGGCAAACTGATCCATGAACGTGTTTTTATAATTATTTTCCGTCTTATTCACTGAGATATTTCAAGAAAAACCCAAAAAGTTTGAGATTAGCTGATTGCTCCATTGGGATCTTTTCGGTTTCTTAAGATTAGTTAGATATGTCTTTTTCTTTGGTGTGCAAGAAACTACGATTCTCACTGCTGATGATTTTCCCCAACATCTCGCAGCAGACAAATATCGCGTTTTAGGATATGCTTGTAGACTACAAAATCGAAAATATCTTCCCCATATTTCTCCAATCCGAAAGGAACCCATCGATTTTTTCCTCTGCTGCTAGTTTTTCCTAAAATTACAATTTTTGAATTCAAAAAGAAGTTCTTCTCATGAAAGAATAGTATTTGTTGGCATTTCACACAACAGAGAGAGAACAATGTAATAGATTCTAATCGAGAAAGTAAAATTTACTTGAATTTTGAGAGAATTGATCACAGGTTCGCATAACCAATTGAAGGAAGTAACTTCATCTGGAGAAACCTGCGTGAAAGTTGGATAGTTCATAGCAGAGAGGATGATGGACTTAAAGTGACTAATAGTCTAGTTATTTTCGCTTGCTGATGAAGATTCGTAGTACATCTGATACAAAAAAGAGAATTGGTCTTTAAAACTAACAAATAGATATTCTAGGATTTAATCTACACTTATTCGGTTTGTTTGTATTTTTTTATCACCTCTTTGCCTTTGCCTCTCTTCAAATGATCCAGCAGGCTTGCTAAATCAAATGCGTAATCAATTGATCTATCACTGCAAAATTTAATTATTTTGAGTTTCAGCAAACAATTTGTATCTTAAATTTTGGCAAAAATACACAAAATTAAGTTGTTTTGCAAGCAAGCTATTAAGGAGCGTCTATTTAGTATCCAAGCAGAAATTCTACTAAGTTTATCATATTTTTAGAGGTGTAAATATGAATTCTAGTAAGGGTTTTTGACAAATAATTTTTAAAAGCAAAAAAGAAGTATGACTAAAAATCATAAATAATAATATTCACGTTTGTTTAATTGAAAAATCTTCATCGTTATTTAAAATCCAACTGTTTATTCAAAATTATTCCCATTCAAGAAGAATAAAGGAATGCTTCGAAAGCAAAAACTATTTCTTATGAAAATACAAAGGGAATTTAATAATAAACTCAAAAAATATCAATAAAGAAAATTACTTTAATTTCTCTTTTTTGGCTTGACACAAATAAACACTGAAACATACAACTTCGTTTTAATAATCTATTTTTGAATTCAATATCATAGGCAGACAAGCTCTCGATGAGTGAATCAATCGCTATCGGAAGGTTCCTTCGAGTCTTCTTCTGTTGTTTAAATATTCACATATTAACAAAATTAACAAAAGTTATTTGCACTCAAAATAAAAATATATTCTAAAATAATAGTGTAAATAAGCATTCTTTTAATAAAGAATCAACGATTTGAGAACAAGAGCAATAAACTTACCTTTTGGTTTGTTTGTTTTGACTTTCTTCTTGGAGTTATTCTTAGCTGGCTGCGATTTGCTGTTGTTTGTCTTCGAACTATCCGTAGGTTTCTTGAATTAAGAAGATTGCTCTTTATCTTATTAGGAAGATTGTTCCTCTTCATCTTCTTCATCTTGACTGATAAGATCAGAATCATCATCTAGGTTCGAAGGTGGACCATCTTATCTTAGAGCTGACAATGTCTAGCTGATGTTATTTGAAATAGTGTTGAAGAACGCTGGGTGTTTGATTTTAATATGCTAGGCTAAGGACCCTTCACTTCCATATGATTTCGAGCATGGATCACAAGGACATCTGTAATGCCTCTCAATTTCGTGAGCAGCTCTTCGATGACGTTTTTTCTTCTCCTCTGCTAAATATTGGAGATTCTCTTATTGACGTTTCTGTGAATTGTTTAGAAGGAAAAAAGAGCAAAGAATCAATTAATTGAGAGGATTTTAAAGATTATTTTAGCATTAATATAACTAAAAAAGATTGAATTACCTCCATTCTACTTATTTTAGCTAAGATGTCTGTTTTTTCTTGCAACATTTCCTTCACCTATTTAACAAGAAAAATGAGAAATAATTGAATTAGAAAAAATCTCCTCTTTTACTTGATTTGTGAGCACAACATTAGCAATGTACAGCCTGCAAGCTTCCTGCTAATAATAGTTCAGAGTGTCTTCGTAACTAGCTTTTTTTTAGCAAAAACAAATAGGAATTATCTTTTTTTTAAAAATCCTTCAATTTAATAGTTATGTTTTGTGCTTTCCATAAATATTTCAACTGCCTGAACAACCTATCCCCCTAACATTTTTAATCCATTTCAAACCTTTCATCATTTTGCATAATACAAATTTCATTTTTCATTCCATTGAGTTGGTATGTTAATAATTATTTTTCTACCATTCTGAGGAAGAGGATTGTTGATTCCAAGAGGGTTGGCTCCAAATCCTTATTACTGTGGATTGCCTATGTTATTCATGTCACTGAAAATGTTTCTTTAAATAGAAAGAAATACCCAACAAAACATAATTGAAGAGGAGAAAGAAAATTATTACGCAGAAATAATAAAAACCAAAAGGATCAACTTAAGATCATAAATTTCCAAGGATTGAAGTATTCTAAGGTTACTTAAATAATGAAGGTCAGCACGTAGAGGTTCTAAGATTGTGTGAAAGAGTGTATGTTTCCTTGCTGATGTTAAGTTAATTTCAATCTCTTTTGATATAGATAATTAATTTCTCGATTAAAAACAAAATCAATAAGGTTTAAATACTTTTTGTGCCTTTTTTGTGATTTTACAGACATAAAAGCAGAATCAGAATTTTAAAATTTTAATATATGGATGTGATGCAACTCTTGATTTTCGCTTTCCTTATTGATTTTATTCATCTCATTCTCTAAAAAGAGAAAGAGCTTTTTCTCTTGTTGTGTTGTTTTTATTTATTTAGTCTCCATAAACTTAACATAATTTTCAAAGTTTCCTTATTTTATTTTTTCCCTATTTCTAAGGCTTATTCTTTCAAAATACCTAACATTACTACAAAACAAAATATTGCTCACACAAACTACCATTTACTATGACTAAATATTTTCCCAAATGGTTTCAAAAATTTTGTTAACCACTTCCTTGTTATAAATATGCAGAACATATCGTTTAATAAGAAAAAATACTTATGACAAAATAAATGGATACCTTTCATATCTTAATATTTGAAGTTGTTGAAAAACAGAATTCCCTCAAAAGCCCACGTTGATTGATAAGCGCTTTTGGTTAATGTCCAGCATAGCCAGGTATCTTTGTGTGGCTAAGAAAATAAAACAAAAAATTAGCTATGTTCAATTCACAAATATGATAATTTCTTTTCATTTTTTGATAGTAAATAATTCATGTAAAAGATAAATTAATGCCATCAAAGCAGATTTCCAGAAAAATAATATGTTTGTTACTAATTATCAACTATGGTTGCTCTGGATTTGTCTTTACGAGGCTATGTTGCAGAGGACTATTCCAGAGTTATTCCAGCAGTTCTAGCAGCAGGGATGAATCCTTGATAGTTAGGGATATGGAAAGTCGATTGAGTTGTACCCATTCTAATAAAGATAGAAATTCAAAAAATAATAATTAATAACAAAAGGAAAAAGAAAAGGATCAGTTTCAATAATAAGAATGAACTTCTCTGTAGAAAGTAGTATTTCTTTCACTTTATTCCCCCAAATTAGAAAAAAAGTGCTTAAGCTAATTTATTATTATTTTTTTACTTGAGTGGATCTGCATATTTATCAACTGTTATCGCTCCAAATGCATTGAGTTTATCAGTTGGTTTTGTTCCAAACTCACCGTAGCTCGTTTTGTACTCTGTCGGTCCTATTTTGCTTTGAAGAAAAAATATTAAGAAACAAAATGTCACTTTTTTTGGTGAGAAAATTATTTATTTTCAGTTCATTGTATTTTTGAATTCTCTTTCTCTCTCTATTACCTGTCAACTTCATATGCAGGCTTAGGGAAAGACCATTATGGTCTTGAAGCTTTCGAATAAGCATATGGATCTTTAATCCCTGCATTGTAAGTTGATTTCCAATGTTCAACGCCTGTTTTAAGTTTACTGGTTTCATCATTTGGATCAAATGGTTTTTATGTTGCAAATCCATTAGGCCCAGCAGTCTGTGAAAGCGATGCTTTTCCAATAGTTGGGAATTAATTCTAGCTTTGAAGTCCTCTTTTGACATGCTAGTGATGCTAATAATCCTTAGGAGCTACCACTTCAGATGTTTTTGTAGCATAGATGGTTTTCAGATTAGCGTGATTGTCATACAACGAAGATTCATCCCTAGCTCTAGTGGTGTTCTCCCAAATATCATGAGGTGACAACACTGCTTTTCCAGCTTTCAAAGATGGATATGGTAAATCACCATAGGATTAAAACCCTTAATACCCAGCTACTTTGTTTATCATTATCAAGTGAGATTATTGGTAGTTTCTTTTTTTTTGAGTTTATTTGATAATGTCCAAATTTGAAGAAGAACTGATTATGATTAAAAAATCTTCTAAGGGAAAAAATGATTTGGAGAGGGGGGAGAAGGGAGGGAGGGGGAGAAATAATTCTTTGAGTTTTGCCAGTTGATGAAACTGCTTGAGAAAAAGAAAAATTAAAAACTTCCAAATTTAATCTTCTATTCAAGTTATTTTCTTGAACAGCCAGTATGGTTAATTTAGTTCGGCTTTTAAAACAAAACAAAAATCAAATGAAAGAAATAATTTAAAAATAAATGAACAATAAAATGAAGATCGAAGTCAAATACTGTTATGAATTTAATTTATCATTCTTTTTAATTTTAAGGTGAAATGTTCTTTATTTCAATAAAACACAACTCTTTTTGAATGAAGTAGCCACTTATAATGAAGAAAGGCGATAAAAAACAAAAAAAGGAAACTTAAATTTTTTTGTAAAAACAATAAATTGCATAAAAATAAGGCAAGGACTTTCAAAGGAAAACAAAAACAAAAGAACATAGAAAAATATCCTTTGAAGCTTTTCTCTCCATTTTCTTTTTGGATCTTTGTTTTTACCATCGAAGAAGTGAAAGTTCGATATGAGCAAGAAGCAATTGTTTGGTGAAGACCCAACGGAGGAGGACGCTCGACATATTGGTGGTAATGCCACTAATCCTGCGATGATGCGAACCATGATGACAAAGACTTAATCGAATGGATCAAATAATCCAAATAACTTGAAAGCAAGATTGTGCGATATAGGATTCAATCCTCGGACGATGCCCTCTGTGAAGCGTAGTGAAGGTGTGCATTTTTAAGATAAAGTCTTGACAGCAAATTTGACAAGTCTTCAAAAAAGAAAAACAAAACTTACACCGATTATCTACTAGCCTTAGTCAGTTGTCCTCCATCATGGAAAGCGAGTACATGGAATTATGCAACCTGGTGGTGAGATAGAATATGATGGCATGATGGGTTAGACAAACTATAACTAGATGGGCAATGGCATGAACTCAACGTAATCTCCAGGTTTCTTTAAATAATCCAGAAACAGCAATGGTTAATTCGAAGAAGGCAGAATAAGTAGTTAAATGAAAGGAGGAGCTCACATGCGAGGAGAATCTTAACCAGTTGAAACTGCATTTGCACCTCTTGATAAGAATACAACTGACAACATGGATTTTAAGAATTTCATGTATAAGACGAATTAATTATTCCCATAAGGATAATTTGATAGTCTCGCGATAAATAAAATAAACGCTTTCAATGCGATATCTAATGGGAAGCTTCCCCCAATTGACAGATCTGCAACACCTGGTTTATTTGCTGGCTCACTTTTAATTCCTTTGAATGTTCCTGGAACTGCACCTTTAGGACTCACTTAAAGTGCATTTAACGGCACAACTAAAACCGGTGATGCTGACAAGGCTTTCATGCGAGTCACTGGATTCACTTCCGTTGAGATGGAAAGAACGAAAAAGCTTGTAGGCAAAATATCTGGAAAACAAAATATCGATTAGAGATATAAAATTCAGATAAGCTCAACCTAAGCAAATGGTTTTGGACTGAAGAAGAAACTGAAAACCAATGAAGATGAAGAAGATCAATATCACTAGATACCTTAGTTACCTGATTACAAAGGTGAATTCACAGTGGTGCAAAGTGAGGAGGTCTAAAACATGCTCGGAGCTAATGCAGATAAAAAAGGAAGAAATCCAAAGCTAGATTTATACATAGAGCTCATTCTCAAGAATGTTGTGCATGTGCATGAGTTTTAATACCTCATCAGAGACGACAAAGACAAAGATGACGATGATCCGTATAATCTAATTGTCGCTGACTACAAGGATATCAAGACAAGAGAGAAAGCAGGCACATTGAAAGAGTTCTACACAATTTCCAAGAAAGGACTGACTCACTACATCAATGGGAAGCCCATCGAGTTCATAGGTCTAGCCGTTTGGATGAAAGAAAGAGAGCATTATGATTAAATCAAGAGCTTAAAGTTCTTTACGAAGTTCAGAAAATGGAAAACACTCAAAATGTGGCGAAAAAATGTTATTAAACATAAAACTGCAACTTGTGCTAAGGCGTTGAATGAGAAGCTATTTTTGCTGAACAAGACATTCCGAGACACATTACTTCAATTCAGATCTAATACCTATGATATGATGGAGAGCTAGAGGTTTATTAGTGTTGAAAACAATGCGTACACTGGTGCTGAAGCAACTTATTCTCTCGATGAATTCAAGAATCTGCAGGAATCGACAAGGAAGAAAATCACGGATAAGATTCAAGAGTATTCGAAGAAATGCAGAACGATTGTGAAGGGCGGATTCGATGAGTCACTGAATGAATTACGTAAGAATGTCTACATGGCGAATACAGAAGAAGACTACTAGAATTCAAGGAAACAGAATTAGAATTTCTTCAGGTTGAAGGAATCAGCTTACGAGAATCTTGGGTTCTCAGATAATATGAACTACGAGTAGAGATCTGAACTGAGGAAAGTTTGCACGAAGTTCTTGAGATTCTCTTATTTAGTTGATTTTTTGGCAATGGAATCACTCAGCAATATTTTCAAGTACAGTGTTGCCGAATTGGAGAATAAACTAACTTGCCTTGTGGATGAAGACTACTACTATCGCTAGATGAGTCTGAAAGGAAACCAGAATATGAATAACGATCCATTGTTTTTGGTTGAAATAGCGCCAAACTTCGAGCCAATTCCAGAGGAATATATTGTAATTGAGCCTGTGAAGGAATTTATGCCAAAACCGTTTGGTGATCATACGGAGAAAGATTTTAATATTCTGCATCACGTGAGGCTCAAAGAACCCAAGAAAAAGACAGAAGAGTAGCAAGCAGCTGCAAAACAAAAGAAAGAACATCATAGCGGAGAAGAAGGCGATGTAAAAGATGGTGATGATGACGATGACGATGAAGGGTTTATTCCTGATGAAAACAAAACATATCCGAGGAAAGTTGTCCCAACAATCACAGAAAGATGGTTGAAAGTCTCCCCTGATAGAGAAACGATTATTTCGGATATTCTCAGGTGCATCGCAGAAGGAACAAACTCCATATAAGCATTTGAGAGATGGAGCAGACATGACGATATGACTATGTAAATAATAAAAAGGAAAAGTAGTTCAAATTATTTTTTAACTTTGTTTAAAATTTAAAATAAGTTATGTGAGCGTGCTTGAGGAGTGGGATGACATGGTAGGTGATGATTGGGAGCATCCCGATACAAATTACCTCAACCCTTAGGACTGGATCGATGGAGGGTCTCCTT
>Ga0302271_10001110_pt1 | contig 26369 bp, 16 predicted proteins | sample III_Bog_N1_1_FD_198767 | JGI IMG/M metagenome (GOLD analysis project Ga0302271, IMG submission 198767) | Peat permafrost microbial communities from Stordalen Mire near Abisko, Sweden - III_Bog_N1_1 | ecosystem: Environmental > Terrestrial > Soil > Wetlands > Peat | place: Sweden: Abisko... | reverse complement strand
ATAAAAAAAAATCAAATTAGTTAGATCATAGGAATTTAAAAAAAAATTAAAACTATTTTTATCTAAAGGGTGTCAGATTGGTCAAAGTGAATATTTTAAAATCTTATCAAATTATTCAGATGATTATCTTCATTACTTTGAACTATGATTTGGGAATCTTCAAGGTATTTCTAATAAGAGATTAACAACCAAGAGTGTTTTCTCTGGGAAATTCTAAATTCTTGATTGCCAAAAATAAGAAGTTCATTTTAGTTTTTGTATCATACAAAACTGTCATCTGTAGTATTGAAACAGCTTAATTAGAAATAGTAAATAAAATAATTGACATAATCAAGAAGAATAAGAAATAGAGAGAGAATTACTAATAGAGAAAGAATTACTAATAGAGAAAGAAAAACTGTTCATTTGATGGGCTAGCTTCAAGTTGCTTTACACTCGATGTAATAGGCAAGTAGCTGAAAGGAACTAAAATATTTCTCCAAGCCAGGCATAGAGAAATTAAGTAAATATTGATGAGATACTAGTCAGAATTAAAATTAGCATTATTTTAGAGACTCACATCCTTGTTAATGACCTAAAAATGTCCTGCGTTTATGAGATATTAATATGCTCTTCCCGCTAGAATATGATTTTAAACTATGTTTACCGATTAGACTCTGCGAGAGTCTCCTGCAAAAAGAATCATAAGAATTACATTCTAAATACGGATGTATTTGATCTCTTGGCTAGAATATTGTTTAATTATGGAATTTTGAAAAAAAAATCCAATGAACCCCTCTGGGATCTAATAAATGAATTTTAAAAAATAAATGGCATAAGATGAATAAATCAATCTCAATAAAATGAAATTAGTTCTTTTTTTAAAAAAGAAAATAATTAAAGGATATTGATTCAGATAAATGATTTAAAATTTAAAATATGAAGGAAAATTTGAGTCAAAATATGCATCCTTGATTGAAAATGGATAATAACAATATGTACAAATAATTCAAAAAAAGCATAATGCAAGATGATTTTCTATTGGCTGATAGAATGCCTATTGCGCCTAAGTTAATTTCTTAGATTTTTTGAAAATGACATATTCAGACACATAACACACAGAGAAATAGAAACATTGGGGAGGGATTTGTATGTTATTTTTAAAAATAAATAAGAAGATTGATTTGATCCTATTAGTTTGAAAGAAAGAAGGGCAAAAAGACATCAATTGTAAGAAGAAGAAAAAGAATAGAAAAATTTGATCAGCGCAACAGACAAGAGGAAACTATTAACTACGAAATGCTTCAGAGAAAGATAAGTGGAACTACAGCTACAACAGCTGCTTCTCATCTAGATTCGTTGTTGTTATTAATTTTTATTGATTTTTTGCTTAATGAAGGGGGTATTTCTTCGATCATTTACGATTTCATTTTCATTTTCTCAACCTTCTATGCCATGACAATAGGCAAACCTAACAATCCTTTGACCAATTTTTACATGTTTACTTCCTTTAGCCGACCAAAAACAACCGCTCCATTCATCAGAGATAACCTAACTAATCAAGACAATTTTCTCATGGAAGAAGAAGACGATGAGGAGGAATAGCTTTATGTTGTTGAGAAAATCCTCAAAAAGAGAGTCTATCAAGGGAAAGTACAGTATTTCGTCAAATGGTTGGGTAAGATAAGGGTGGTATTGATATGATAATCCATATCTCATATGTCTTTATATGATAGACTACCCATCGAAATCGAATACCTGGGAACCGCTAGCTAACCTGAATACAATTCCGAATATGATCTACTAATTCGAGTATGGACTAACATAGACAGGAGCATTAGTGGAATCCGATGGAGAAGAGGATGGAGATGAATCGGAAAAGTATCAGTAAGAGAGAGAGAATATTGATATTTTTTGATATTTTAAATCTAATTTTGTTGGTTAACATTACATCTAAATTAGACCATCATCTGAGGATATCGAGAGGATTTTCGGTCATGATGTGATCGATGGGAAGACAAAGTACTTAGTTTCATTTAAAAGTAAATAAACAACAAACACACTCACATACACAGAATTTCTCAAATTTGAAAAAATATTAATTAAAATACACAAGCAGTTAGATATTGCCTGTTTTCTTTTATTTCTTGTTTTGAAATACCTTGCTTATTATTATGTATATTTTTAAATAGATTGGACAGAGTTAGATTGGAGGAATCGTAGTGAGTTACCAAAGAAAAAACTAGATGAATATAATAGGTATTTAAGAGATGGAATAGTTCCAGCATCATACAACAATAATAAGAGTAATATTAGTACCCATACTACTACAGCTACTGCTCTTACAGGTAGTGGTAGCAAGAAACTAGCTGCTTTTGAAGTTGAAGAAGAAGAAACAACTGTTAAATTAGAGGAAATGGAGTAATAACCTGAAGTAGAAAGTGCTAACAATCCAGTTAAATCTAAAGAATCCAATAGTGGCAGCACTACTTCAAACATCTGGTAGAGTTAGAATAACAGCTCTAACATGAATACCTCCGCCTTAAAATCAAAGAACCCAATCTCTACTCGTCTGAACAATCTCAGCAGCTTATCCAGCGCTCTTGAGAAGCTCTCCGATAAGGTCTCGCGCAAGGAAAAGTTAGATAGGATTCTCGATCCACTTCCTATTCAAAAACAGATTTTAAAGAAAAACAATGAATAAAATCATAAAAAACTAGTTGTTTTTGCTGATAAGCAAGAGGATAAATCTAAGAAATCTAATAAGTAATCAGCTCCGTAAGCCAAAGGGATATCTCCTATGAATTAGCCCAAGACAACAACAGCAAGTTTTTCACATTTAAAAGAGAAAAGTTAGATAAGCAAAGAATCAATATCGTCTCTAACTTCAGGAATGGCAAGCAAGCATTCAACATCTTAGCCAGCAAGCGTAATTGGAGGAATAGATCAAGGGAGCTTACTTAATAAATAAAGTACTCATGTTATTAATCATATTCCTATTCCTTTCGATGATCCTCCTAAGACTAAGAACTCTTCAGGAAGTAAATAATAAGACGTTAAACCAATAACTGATAGAAAGCCATAGTTACCAACATTACCAGCAGCGACAATTAAAAAGCAAACATAAATAAATAAAACACCATAGAAACCAGGCTAATCTGAGAAATAGCAGGAATTATAGCAGCAACAACAACAGTAGTAGTAACAGCACTAGGTGGGTTAAATGTAAGATTAGCAGTAGGTATAATAGCAAGCACAATCATTAGTGCATGTAGAAATGAAAAAGGAGAAAATCTTAGAATTTACTGAAGGTTCATTTGAAGCTGGTGATTGTGAGCATAAAGTGACTATTCGGTCTTTGGAGAGAGAATTAGAAGATATGATATTTGAGGTATTCTGGAAACCACGTGCTGATGGAATATGCCCAAGATCGAAATTAGTCAAATATGCGGACTTAAAGAAATATGCACCTTATAAGCTGATATATTGGTTGGAGGTTATGGTTAGGAATTCAGTTTAAGAGTTAGAAGCTAATGAAGTTAGATTCAATTAGATTATGCAATAATAGTAGATGCAATAGTAATTGCATTAGTAGCATTAGCATCCACATGTGGGTTATTAGATTTGAAAGGGAATAACATGTAAATACTGAATTATATTGTGATAAAAAGAGGTAAAATAAAGGATATTAAGTAGATGGAATTCCAAAGAATTGAAGATAAAAATATATTGTTAAAATATCCACTAGAAGACTTCTTCTTTTTACCTTTAATTACTGAAATTAATGGTGGAGAGAGAAATGGTAGAAGATGACTCAAAACTTTTTTATGAATCCTAACTATGATAGTCATATGAATTGGACCAAATAATAAAAAATTAGATAATATATTAAAAAGTTATTTGTATTTGTGTGTCTTTGAAATACTTTTGAACAATTGAAATCATAGAAAACTTTTGATCCACTGACTTGATTATCATGTTTTAGAGATATATAAACACCAACACATTTAAAATGTTTAATTCACAGTGAAATGAAATCAAAAGCATTCTCATTTATTGGTGTTTTCTTTGATGTAGGATTATTAGATGTTTCTTCACGAGAAATAGAGAAATTGTTTGAGTCGAACAAACCAGCAGACTGCTGCTGTTGTGGTGGTTGGAAATGCTGTGATGTGAAATCCATGTTGATTGTGGAATATTATTATTATTACTACTATGGCTATTGATATGAATATCCCATTTGTTGCTGCTAAATCATTTGCTATGGATAAACTCCTGCTCCCCCTGCGTAGCCTTGATATCCATATGGATATTAAGGGTATTAAATGTATGGAGAAAATGCTTATTATTACTGATTCAAATTATGATAATATTGCAGATTACTAGTCTGCTATGGTTAAATCAAACTAAATGAAGGATTTGTGTTATTACTGCCATTTCGGTTTTATTGTTGCTAATACTGAGCTTAGTTAGTATTATTTGGATATTAACTACCTACCAAATAGACAGGTTATTATGAAGAGCTTAGAGTATCCAGTAAACTAAATGGCTGAGAAGTATTTGTAGAAGGAGATTGCGAGTTTTCTAGTAAATCAGGAATATTGCTGCTAGCTGTTGTTTTTGTTGTAGTTGTTATCATTGTATTGCTGTTTAGTGAATTGACTGATTGCTATCCAGTATTGCTATTATTGTTGTTATTATTTTTCTTGAATTTTCCAAACAATCCAGTTTTCTATTACTATTGCCCATTATTTGCACTAGTATTCCCTTAACCACTTTAGTTTTAGTTATCCTATTACTGTAATAAATCAAGTAGTTATGGCTACTATGACATTTGCTATTAGAATACTTATTGCTATTACGCTATCATCATATCCTCATCCGTAATCAAATCAGTTCCATTCATTCTACTCCCTGCTTATGTCTATTGCTACTAATTCTTCTTCTACAAGTTCTTAAATAGATTCTTCTTTGGTTTTGATTCAACAGCCAAATCATCCTTATCATTGTCATCATCACCCATCAAATCAATCAGGTTTGTTGCAATCTACCCTGAAGACTACTACTAAGATAAAACTGATGGTTACTATCCTTCTTATTCCTTTTTGCTGAACTTGGAGAGATCAACTCCTCCTACAAAATTCAATTGAGTCTCTATTTCCTTTTAAAACAAACAAACAATCACATCATAATATCACATCACCTCCCCATTCTCTTACTTCTGAAAGTGTTATATCCGGTGAGTTAATCGCAGCCAGCAGCTAATTGGAGAGCGTGATGTATTTGCTATCGTTATTGATATGCTAGGTTCGCTACAGTAAGAATTAGTTGTTCTTGAAGAATCGCTAATAAGGAAGATGAGTTTTCATCAGTATTTCACTCGCAAACAATGAACGCTAATTAGAGAAAAAAGAACAAGAATACAATTCGAGGGAAGGTAATTAGTGTAAATGAGAATTATTAATATGAATATCATCAATTAACTATTTCTTTTATGTGTTCTCTTACGTATTTAACAATGTTAGGTTCCATTGAAAATAACTTATTCACTAACAGAGACCCTACAACACATGGTGCCATACTTTGAGTATCCTCGAGAAACGCCTGTAGCTGTTCATTGCTTTACTTAATCCTTATCCCACCAGCTGCTACAATATCATTCACGATCTTCTTAGGATAATCCCTAGAATCAATGAAATTAATAGAAGAATAAATATTTTGAATCTAAGTTAAAAGATAATGGGTATGGGTGAAAAAGTCTAAATGAATGATTTGAATGTACAGCTCAGGGAAATTGAGATCGTTTTCATCAAGAAGAGCTAATGGGTCACTAGGGCAGAAGCGAGTTGGTTGCTTAGATGAGGAGGTTGTAGCGGGTTTCGAATTACCATTTGAATTCAAAGTGATCTCAGTGCGTGATTTACTTTCACCTGACTGTATCTACTATTGCAATCCATTTGCGTTATTACCTATTTGATTTTCCTGTTTCTTTAAGAAATTTGGTTTGCCTTTCATTTACTTCGTAGCCTACTAGTTTTATTACTACTGCTGCATTTCCTAATTCCTATCACCATCATTTCCGCTATCAGCATCAGCGATTCTCCCTGGAACCTACTTAGCTGTTGCTTGTGAAGACTAACCCACATATGACTCTCCTGCCTGAGGCTATCTATTTGTAATACCACTCCCTACACTCGTTTGCTATGAAGATAACTATGTGTCTTAGTAAGACAACAACGGATGCAAAATAATAAGACAAAAAATGAATAATAATAATCTATGTAGATAATAGTTACTTGTGAGCATCGCATTGGGTGCTAGATAAGATGGCATCCCTTATCCGAAGGAGCTGTACTCTACACGTACCCCTTCAGGTGGCTAAGGAGTATCCTTAGATTTCTTGAACTTCTAAAGGAATGACATAACACAAAGATATTGTGAAAAGATATAGATTAAATTAAAGTTGATAATATTAGATTCTCTTAGGTTATCTTTGTAATTCGAGTTGGGGAGGTGAGGTAAGGTAGCTATTATCACATTAGCATAATTTCCTTAATTTTCAAATTATTATCATAACAATCCTCTCTCTAACATCAACATGCACATATAATCACACAGTTATCATAATACTCTCTCTTCCTTTCATAGATCTTCTACTTTAGGAGGTAATTCTCTTTTTGAAGTTCTCATACTTGTCTATGGTATTTTCTTCTAAAAATGTGCCTTAGCTTATCTAGTCTTCTCAATCGTTGCTGGATCTGAATTAGGATTCGCTTCTAATATTGACAGTGCTAAATCAATCTTCTCAATGCCTAACTCATATTTCTTCATCTTGCAGAACACCGTCCTAGTCATAATTAAAATATTTAAACACATACAAAATTCAATATTTATTTTTATATCCCCCTTCCCCCTCCAATCTCTCTTTCTCTCTTACCCCATATTGATAAGTGTCTACACAACTTACAATGAATCCTCTCCATGATATTACTTCTAAAAGCTTAATATCTACTCGAACAACTCCACACTCTTCTCAAACAATTCTAACTTAAACAGCAACGTTGCTAACGAATTTGCACAGTTAATCGTTTACTTATTCTTCAATCCATACATGGATTTATTAATCTCATAAACTTTTTCATAATACTACGCCGCTTCTTAGAGCTACTAATTCTCTTTATAGCATTCCGCTAAGGATGTATACAGCGTTGATAGAATAACTCCACCTTCATCTTTATAATGGTCTGAATAGAACATCTTAAACTAACTCACCGCTGTGATGTAGTACTCAATAGCTTTGGTTGGATTCTGCATATCCTAATATGTTATGCCAATATTCTAGCATGTCTTCCCAATACCTTGAATGTTCTTGCTGTTCTTCTCCCCTTTTTACTTTATCGCTAAGCTGCTGTTAAACAGCTCTAACGCTTTGCTGTATTGCTTATCGTTCCTGTATGCTTCAGCTAGATTATTCATACGATTAGCCACTTATATATCATTCACACCGTTGAGTTGCATGCAGATTTGAAGACTAGTATCAAAGGCTGATATCGCATTGGAGATGTTTCCAAGACAGTAATATGCTAGACCTAAGAAGTTATTGAGATTGCCTTTGAGTTTCAGTGATTCAGGGAGTTCTGGATGCGTGTCGAGGACTTTCAGAGCAAGTTAAAAGAAACTTATGGAATTTTAATAGTTCTTAGCGTTTTGATGCGCATCACCTAAAGCGGAGAATAACTCCAGTGCTAGTTCTTGTTCTTGCTAAGTGTCAAGGTGGTCACTGAGAGGTGCAAGCTCACTAGCAGGGTAAGTGTTGTTCTTAGCGAGGTTAGCTATGCTTTTTAGATCTATATTTTAATCTTCCTTGGAATTATTATCATGGTCATTCCTGTTCTTGAATGCATCTAAAGCTTTATCAAGTAATGACAAGACTTAATCTGATTTCTTGGTAATATACAATTAGCACATGCTGATCTTCAGCAGCGCTATGACTTTATTTATATGTAGACTCCTAACACTCTCTGGCCTATTCTTGCTCTCATCGTTGCTTAGTAATTCCCCTATCAGCTTTAAGCCACTCTCGTAGGATGAATAAGCGCCTTCATATGCTCTAGCATTGTATTATTGCAGCCCATGATTCAATAGCTCCACGACTTGTAATGATTCTTTACTCCATTCATCTTGTTCTTCGCTGACTTACGAAGCTACGATTTAATCACTCATCGAATGCATAGATTGCTGCTGTTACTGCTGTTAATGCGATCCCTCTAGTGACATCCTGGAGATATCACCTACTGCTGCAAGCTACGATGAAGAATGACCTCTATTTTGTTTATCGTCTTCTTAATTGTTGTTGTTAGTGTCTTCACCATGTTCATAATTATCTTTGCTGATAACTTCTGGTACGATTTCTTCTTAGAGCTCCGTTGTCTATTGAAGATTATTGTTGCTACTACTAGTCATCTATTATTATCCACTCCGTTTCGACAATACAATAGGTGATGGATCTAAGGAGCTCTTTGTATTATTTATGTTATTAGTGTTGCTGTTATTACCATTATCCTATTACTATTACTACTGTTTCATTTAAATTAGATTATCAGCTGATTTGAGTTCGTGCTGCTTTTCTTAATCACTCATCGTAATGAATTTCAGTGATAATCGCATCGCTCGTTGTTTATCACCAAATTAAGAATCTTCCTTCAGTTGCTACTCTATCTTAGCTGCTTATGCTGCAGTGCGCTTGACTATTATCGATACACTGATAAATTACTAATCAATGAATGTCTCCTCTATCCAACTTAAGCATCTCCGCATATCCTCTTATGATGAATGCGGATTCAATTAGAATATCTCAGAACTGTTCGGAACCGTTGTGCTCATTGTTTAGGTAAATGGGAAAAGGTTATTGTGAAAAAGCTCTTTTGATAGAATAATAAGCGAATGGGCTATACTATTATTTGTATGTACTCTATTTCTCCTTGTTTTAGCTATTTGTGATCTTATTTTTTTTCAGACTACCAATCTGCTGTCGAGAGGGATAACATAATAACATTATAACTCTCCCCCACAGAAATCAAGAATTCAGGAGAAATACTTCTTCTTACAACAACAAAACAAAAACTATCTTATTAATTAGATTAATAAATATGAATAAATCACAATCATAGTAATATTAAGAATGCAGAACAAATAAAGATTCTACTTTTACAAAAAACAATTATTGTTCTTGCTTTATCACGAGAAGTATTCTAAATGGCATCAAACTAGCATTCACCAATAGATCTTCTAACCTCATTTGGTGAATTTATCACAACCATTACCATCATTCATCACATATCATTTCCTTTTTCTTTTTCTGTGTCTCAATTTCCATCATCTCTTCATCCACTAATTTCTCAATGTATTTCCCTTCTAAGCACATCGAACTGCTACCTGTATCTTACATCATCTCAGTTTTCAAAATACTATTATTACTTCTCTAATTCACTTTCAATTATTCTTGTTCTTCAGCTATCTTCCCAATAACTCCTTGCTATGAAATCTCCAGGATATCCCACTCCTTCCTTTCCTTATGAAAGTTGATAATAGCATTTAGAAGACTCATTACTTAGCCATTATTATTATAATTTCTATTATTTCCCTTCTCTTTCGAATTCTCGATCTCCCTTGCTATACTAACAGCTTATTAAAATATATTCTATTAACTCTCCAACCACTTCCTAGCAAGGTATCCTTAGTCTGACTCAATTTACTATTATTACATACAATCTTTTTCATTATCGTTCTAATCCTTGATCTCCTTCACTAGCACTTTCAGCTAATATCCTGGATTCTCCCCACAAACCAACTTATTACTATTATTATTCTCTTTCCCATTCATCAACACTCCATCTTAACTCTCATTCCAAACTATCTCCTCAGGTTATGCTATTCTCTACTTCCTTTGAATCTTTTCCCTTTCTTTGATCTCCTTTTTGATATTCTTCTTATCCTCCTCCTTCTTCTCTTTCTTTTTGCTTATCTCTTCCTCAACGATCCCTTCTTCATCTTCATCTTCAATCTTCATTCCTCCTTACTTCTTCCTAACATTATTCTAAACTTTTCTTTATATAAACGATAGATCCTTAACTGGTTTGAATATCTCCTTCAATGTGAACAATATATGTCTCGTTAAATTATATTTCTTAATCAACTACGGATTCGTCGTGGTTGGATAATCTAAGCAGAACTCTACAGCTTCTTCGAAATTCAAATATTTCAAGAATGCTTTAGTTGGTAGCTTCTAAGAAGGATCATGTTTAGATGGATCATCATCGTCGAGAAGTAACTACTTAAGCAGATTTTTTACACCTGGACGATTTGATTCCTTTTATCTTTCAATTTCATGCTGCTAATGCTTCGAACGCTAGAATTTGTCGATAGGGAGAGTACGAGAAGAAGAAGACTAAGAGAAAGAAGGATTATTATTGGTATTCTTATTACCCTTTTGAGGAGCAGAATTTAGATTATTATTGTTATCATGATTATGATTATGTTCCTGATTTGATACGGATTAAGAGGATACCTAATTCGATATGCATATTGGATCATTAAATGCTATCACAGGATTATTGTTAGTCTTAGTGCTATGCTTATTATCTTTGGAGATTACCCCATCGAACAATTACTGCAGTTGCTGCTGCTATCTAGCTACTGAAGATATACCTTAATTGCTATCAATTGTTTCAATCTTTACTGTCGCAGAGGGGATCTATGCAGTAGGTTTCTTTAAGTTGTGAATTATATTTACAGGAGGTGGCTATTAGTGAGCAGCATCATCTGCAATGCTTGCTTAGCTTCTCTAATGGACTAGCATCACAGTGTTGTTGTTGTTCCTGAGGAATTACATAGAATTAGGTAGATCCTACTGTTCTTGTTATCTTCTTGGTTGTTCCTCTTGATTCTCCACTGCACAAGGTACATTTAGATTTTTAGAAAGATTAGATGCACTCACAGTAGTATTCTAACTACTCAGTGATATCTCACCGAGAATTGGTCTTGAAGAATTCTCTTAAGGAACAGATTACGTTGATAGATTATTATGATGATAAGAAGGAGTATTCGAAGTATTATGATTTGAACTACCGTTTAACTAAAGCAACTACGAAGCTGATTATGCTTGTGGCAATATCTTATTATGATATATTGGAATGGGTTTAGTAATTACCACTGGCGAATGCAACTGTTGCTATTGAGGCTATAATATTTATTAGAATTATCGTGAGTATTATTATTATTATTATTATTATTACTATTATTATTATTATTATTGTTGTTATTATTGCTATTATTGCAATTATTGCTATTATTAAGGTGAACTTGGTTGTTATTGTTGTAGTTGCTGTTGTTGTTATTATGCCAATAAGAGCTAACCCAATTCAGGAAACATACTGAATGCAGCTTCAAAAAACGATGGTATTAACAACTAAGAAGATATAAAGGACTGCTACTATCCTTGTAATTGTGACATTGGTCGTTATTTAAGTTCCATTTCTTTGGTATTCTTCATTTAGTCTTGTTGTTATTATGGTTACAGCTGGGAGAGTTATTATTATTATTATTATTGAAAATCTTCTTATTGCTGTCGTTGTAGTATATTCTATTATTGTAGATTCTATTTTGACATCTGCTGTAGTTCAATATTCTATTAGTGTTGCTAGTGCTTCTTCCCCTTCAGAAGATGCTTCCCTTGCATAATTTCTTAATAGTATAAAAATCCTAGTTAAGATTACTTATTTTTGTTGAAGTTTGTAATGTTTTATGATAATAAGAAATAGTCCTAAAAGATGAAGATATAATACTCAGTCGATTTGAATTTTCAGAGAAAGGATGGGGGAAAACAAATATGGAAATAAGCGATTTGGATTGATACCAATAACTCATAATTTATGAATTCTAACTTTTTGGAGGGATGAATTTTTAGAAGAAAGGTATTTGTTGCATTGTTCTCTAATATGCTTTATGTCGTGTATTATTGGAACTTAGAGCACATCATTTGTATTAAGAGACAAGTTGATTCTTCTTCTAACTGACTCAGCATATGATTGATTCATATGAATGTTTTCCAACAGACTCAGCATATTTTTACATATTGTTACTTTATATAAACTCATTCAAAAGCCCGCTAAATTTTTGTGACTGTGGAACATATGGACATAGGCTGATGAAGAGGTTGTAAACAACAATAATAAGAAACACATGGTTATTTTAGATAGTTTGATCGCAACCATCAAGGTAATCTTCAACTTAGCTGCCTTAGTTTCTTGTTAGATTTATTCTTTAAGGCGATATTGACCCAATAGTTTTTGGAGCAAACCATCTATCTTTGAATTAGAATTTCTTTGATTTCCCTTTTAAAATAAAAAGAAGTCTTATACAATAGGCTACTTAGTTATTGAACATACATATCCCTTCCTTTGCATCATTATCATTTGAATAAGTAAGAACTCATGTTTGTTTCAACTTAGTTTGAAAGCGAAATATTTAAATAACAATGAGAAGAGAAGATAAATAGTAAATAATATAAAAAAATGAATTATAAAGAGACTTTGGTGTTTTTGTCTTGCTTGGTTTCTTACTGTGAAAAAGTGTATCCTTATCGGTAGTTGTCTTGATATTCTCTTTCGCTCTGCTGAGGATTTTTGATAAGCATGGTGACTGTATCATACAAGACATAAAATAAGAGGAATATTTTATTGGCAGTATCACCCCCTTCCCGCCCCCCCTTAGAAATAAAATTTTATTTTTCTTTAGAAACACAGAATTAATAAGGAGATTCTTATGTTTACAATATTTGATTTCATTTCGAAGATGTAACTAATGGGGATAACAAGAAACTCAATCTGTTTAATTATTATGCATATTATCTGTAATAAATGCACCTTGAGGTAGTAGAGGCATTAGCGAGAAGAATTATTAATAGTCAGCATCGAACAGAAAGGAAAAAGACCGAGATTTAAATCCAGGAAGTAATCTGATTATCAGGGAAACTAAGAATAAATAATATACATACAAACAAAGATCATCAATAACAAGAGTTTTCAACAACTGAAAGAAATCCAATTCTTTATCTGTAACAGCTATGGAACACTAAAACTGGGAATATACAATCATTCAAAAAAGATGTACAATCCACACCCACATACAAAACATTCTCCAGTTTGGAAGAATAAAATAAATAACTTTAATTGATAAAATGTTTTTTGTTGATTTGATGCATACTCTCAGTCACTTAAAAGGGAGAAAAAGGTGCCATCTTAGCACGCTCTCTGGGTCTGGCAGTTGAGCAAGTTAAAAAAGGTAAACAGAATCAATACAACTACACAAATCTATGATCCTATTAAATCATTAATTCTCTCTTTTGTTAAAATATTCTTTAAAACTATCCATTAGAAACAACTAACAGTAACTCTCATCTTGATGGTAAATACATCTCTAAGGTGCTCAATGAAGAGGAGTACAAAGGTTAATTCTCTGACTCATAATTGATGTTATCTTCTTAGCTGACACAGTAACTCATGACTTCAAGATCGCATTAATGCAGGCGAGATAAGCGAAAGGCTGGAACTAAGAGAAACTCGGTTTGATGTGTAATGAAAAGAAATCGGTGATTAATGATTATGAAAGTGGCAGAGCTGTTCCATAACTTGGTGTGATCAATAAAATAGAGAGAGCTCTTGATGTTACATTACCCAAAGAGAGGAAGAAGAAGAAGAAAACTAAGGAATCTAATAAAAGAATGGGGAGAGGGAAAATAGAAGGAAACAGACAAACAAAAGAAATAATATTACGTTGATGAAGATGAGGATTGAAAAAGAAATGAAGAAGGATAGTCTTTTATTCTTTTTTACTAAAAGGTTCATTGAATATATTTAATAAAGCAGTTATTTAGTTTTCTGTGATTTCACTATTTTATTTAGTTATATTAATGTTATTTTTTATTAAATTAAATATCATCTTATCAAGACTAATAGTTTATTAACCAAAATATATTTACCATGTATTTATTCTTCATTAAAAATAACTGTAAAATAAGCAGAAGCGAAAATTCCTTACATTTATTAACTCAAACAGGGATGTTAATTTAATAATTAATCTAATGGCTGCATCACACTATCAGTTAGGAGCTATTCATATTTTGATTTGTGAAGCCAAAGACCCAAAAACCAAAAAAAGAATAAATACGATTTCTAATTAAAACTTGATCGTTTGATTTTTGTCACTTTTACTAAATGAGCCGTAGTAGCTAGAGTCTGCGATGGTTTCAATAAGACACTGCTATGAAGGATTTAACTAACGATTCCAATAATATATCTTATACCGATGGTAATATTATTCCACAAGTATCTCGTTTCCATGAGGTTCTCTTTGACTAGCCAAAGCTTTAAGGGGAATCCAAACGAAGTGGATATAAAGATAATAATAATAATACATTTTAGCAAAGTAGCAAGTTATAAACTAGTACAATGCCAAGATCCCTAGCCGCACCATAGATTTAGATCTTCTAGAAGCCATCTTTTGCATCCCCTGTTTAGCTGAGCAAGAGAATTAGTGAATCTAACAAGATTCCTAAGGAATAATTCCATTAAGATCAAGATGGATTTATCCAATAAACTTAATTATAAAAATAATAACCTCCTCTAATATCCCCTGCTCGACTAAACAACGACTAATCCACACGCTAACGAGAAGCGTCATTTGGTGCTGGAAGTAATTCCTTCATGTAAATTCCAAATATCATCGTAAATCCACCATAATAGCATTAATACTCATACAATAACACGATATCACCATTATAAACTTAACTCTCCAGAATTAAAGAAGAATAACTCATTTCATTACAAAGTGATAGAAAATCCTTAGGAAGATTCCCTAGTTAGCTACGCTTTGAAGATGCACTAAGGAAATATGAGGTTATTCAATCATAATAAACGAACAAGAACTAGTTTTATCCTGATAGGAAGAGGAACAATTTAGATCTCTCGTAGAGTCCTTAAGATGCGTTGAAGATGATCGTTATGTCGAATGAAAGTGATACATAAAATGGGGAGTTTAACTATTAATCTTATTAATAACTATGCTAGTAACTTGGATTGCATGGGGGAGGTAGTAGTAATAGTGAAAAATAATTATGGAACTTACTGTGTAATTGCTGCTCTTCAGGGAGTACTGTGAGTACATAATTGCTTTATTAGATACTCTAAGTGATATTAGATTCAGAGCAGTACAATTTAGAGTCAGCTACGAAGGCTATTAAGACAATATGTATGAGGTCTAGAAGAATAGCAGGAGATCAAGGAAATTAAAAACAAGGAGGAGGGGAAGAAGATGAGGATGATAAAGAGGATATTGTATTGTCATCATTGATTTCACCTGATATGGTGAATAATCTAAGATAAAATTAATAATCTCGAGATTGGATGAAGACAATGAATATTTAAGCTAAAAAAGATTCAAACTAGTCACAAGGGCATGGCTAGAAACAGTTCGAACAGTAATAGAAGATGATTCCTATGGCTCCTCAGCATTAACGACGTTAACCTCATTCTAAAGAGACATCATATGTACATACTTAACTAAGCGAGAATGGCAACAGCAACGATGGTGGTTGGAAACAGAATAGCAGGAACATATCAAATAGTCATCATAATAATCCCATCTCTGACATGTCTAATATGCTTTTGGACAGCGCTCGCACAGTGTCGCGTGAACATTACTTGCAAGAGAGCAGTGTGCACCGTAGATTGTTTTGCGATGCTGAATCAAAAGTTGATAAGCTGGCGGAATATTTAGCAGAAAAAGAGAAGAATCTTATGAAAGAGCAAAGGGAACAATGCACATTCACGCCGTAGATTAATAAAAACACTGCGAAGTTCCTAGCTAGATCCAAATCTTCTATGATAAGATAGACAAACACGGATAGGGATAATAGTCAGAACCATAATACGAGCAGAAGGAGTGCTAGAGGATAGCGAAGTGAAGCATCGGTGTGTGAAGCTGTGAAAGGAGCAAGTGAGACAGTGAGGAGAATGGAAGCAGCTAGGAAAATTAAAGATGATAGGGAATAATTCTGGGAGAAAGAACGAATCATGTATGATGAGAGAAATAAGAAAAAAGAAAGGTTAAAGGAGATAGCATTAAGGGATAGGTAGAGAGGGAGTGTGAATAATCAGAGGGGTGGAAGAGGTGAAGAGGATATAAACAATGGTAGGGAGACTCTGAGAACACATTCAGATAATAGAATCAGCAGTTAAAATGATAAAACTGAAAATAATATATTTTCTAAGTCACTAATCCCAACCATGGATAACTAAAAGGATAACTCTCTTCCTCGAAAAGCAACAACGCCTCCTCTTCCTCTTCCTCATTTCCCTCTTGCTAGCAACAACTCCTAGCTTTCTTTGTCGACATCTCACAGACAACCCACTCCACGTAAGATCTCTAGTTCTTCCTAATCTGCTAAGCCTTCTCTTACACCTGCTCGTGATACTAAGTTATTCTTCTCTCGGCATGGCAATCCAATGCTTTATGTAGATGTGAATATTTCTATGAATCGCAGCTGCAAGATAGCTTTATATGAAGGTGATTTGCCAGAGACAATCGCTGAGGAATTTGCTATGATTTATTAGTTATCATAGAAATAGACATAGAGATTAATTGATAAATTAGTAGCTGTGTTAGATTAATACTATGGAGGAGGATAGGAATAAAGCAAGAAATGAAAGGAATTCAAAGAATAAGATAGATTTTGAAAGGGAAAATAATTGATGCAAGTCTAATATCTCTCTCTCTCTCTTTGTGGAAAAATAAATCCATTTTGAAAAAATCAATAACTGTTTCACAGACACTGCCTATTATTGTCTATTTTTTTCTTGAATTGATTAATTGAGTATTTATACACTCTAAAGCACAATTTTTTTTAAACTTTTTTTTGGCAAAGTAGAAAATCCATCATTCAAATGAGCATTTAACTGAAACAAATATGAAACTTCTAGAAACTTTGCAATCAACTTAGGAAATATCATATTAATTCTCAAGATTTATTTATTCTTTCATCTATATTGTGTTCTCCACCAACCAAAATTCCCCAACTGCAATCTTCCTGCCCTAATAAACTAATAAATCAAAATCCAAATTTGTTAATTTTGTATTTCAATCAGACAATTTGAATACGAACATTTTCTTTATTATATAAAGTTAATTTTTTTAAAAACAGCATAAAACAAATCAAAAAAGCTACAAATCATTTTAAATGTTAAATTTTTCTTTCTATTGTAATGCTGTCATGGTTATTTTTTGACTACTTCCTCTTTTACAGGTGGCTCAAATATCGACATATCTAACTGATCTTTGCGGAAAATACTTTTGAGGAGACTTAGAATGGAAACAATTGCAAACAAAAATATATTATTATTTCAAATAAAGTTCTAGCAAATGAACTAACTAATAGCTTACTTGACTCCCTTTTCCTTATTTTCCGGTGGAATATTGTACAGAGATGATTTACTGTTTGCTCCAATATTCGGGAATAATGTATTTGTGACTTTTTTGACACAATCAAAGATCCTTTCACTCTCTAGCTTCGTCTGTTAGGATACTTCCCTATTCCAAAAGATGAAGAATAGCATTAGTAAATTGAGTAAACTAGTAATACTGATTTATGAATAAAAACAAAAATAATAATAATAATTTTAACTGTTTAGCCTTTCTGAGTAACTCCTGTTATTCTTTGAGATAAGCTATTTTATCTGCATGCTACTTCTCTTTTTCCATGAGTTTCTCTAGTCTATAATCATCCCTTCTCTTTTTCCGCTGATTGTTCTCTGATTTATCTTATTCTTTGAGTTATCTGAGTTCTTATTTCAGCTTGATGCGTTCTTCATTTTCAAATCGCTTTTTCTGCAAATTACTCTCAATCTTCTCGAACTTTTACTTTAACTCAGTGATCTTTGAGTTCTATTCGATCTTCACTTTCTACTTAACTGACTGAGTAGTCTCAGCTTTAGCTTTCAATGCCTTTTTCTTCTCCATTTCATCCTTTATATCCGCTGCCTCCATGACTTTTCACAAAAACGAATTGAATAATTCTCATAATATAATTTCAATGTTCCTTACTTTTTTAATGCTCTTCCTTTTCCACAAGCTTTTAGACTAGCTTAGATAATTACTATTTTTCATTAGATGCCCTCCAATCTTTGACTTTCTGAACTTTCAGTGCCTCTTCATCAAGTTTCTCCCTCATCTCATTGACTTTACTCATTAAAATACTCCGTTGCATCTCTTACGCTGAGCTCAACTTCTATTGAATCAACTCTTGCTAAGCATCGCAGTTCTTGATGAGTTCTTCTCGATTTGATATTCTAATCTAATCCATTTTCTACAATTTCTCTTACTCTCGTTCCTCTAAAATATTAAACAAAATGCCATATTAACCATCCAATAAGACACATCTAATTTTCCTAAACAATATGAATAATTTCTTCAACCTTGTTCTCTTTTCAGCTTCTCTCTTTCTTCATTGTCCTTTTGCTATCTTTCCTTAATGATTTCTAGTCTTTTCCTTATCCGTTCTCGTTCATCTCTCTTCTACTAATTATATTTTTATTCCATTTATTTAACTTTCTGTCCTTTTTCTTCAGCTGCTTTCTTGAGTTCTTCTTTCTTTAGATCCTTTGTTTTCTTCATTTTCAATGTCTACTCAATTAAGCGCATATCTTTCTCTTTCATTCTCTCGATTGTCTGCAATCTCTCGATGTCTTCTTCATACAATATCTTTGCTTCTTTCTAGGTATTTTCATTAATAAAAAACTAATTCTAATCCCTGACATTCATTTTTCAGATCTTTCCATATATCATACCTACTTCTACTCCTTCAAGCGATTGTACTTATCTATCTCATTCAATAGCTGTGATTCTAGTAATTTACCCTCTGGCTCATCAACACCTAGTACATCTTCTCCTGCTTCTACTTTCGGTGTGGAATGTGAATTTCTCAGATACCCCACTGTTTTGGTGCATAATAGAGTAGATAGCTGGTAATTATTCGTTAAACATCCCAAACGTAAATGATTAGCAGTAACATACTAAGAAGATAAACATAGTTGAATTGAGAGTAATTCAGAAAGTAACAGCCTTCAGTAATGTAAAGTACCCTTTCACCACCAACAACAAAAACAGCACCCACTGCAAGAAAAAACCGTTGAATGAGATAAAAAAATAATTTTAAAAAATAAAATACACACAAAATATTAAGGCTATTATTATTATTAATAGTTACACACACTGAAATATCCTTGCTTGGTTATATGCAAGGGATGATCAAGATATTTCATCAATAAATGTAGTATTCACTATGTGTTTCTACTTTAATCCTATCTTTTTGATTTATCTACCCCTGCTATAAAATGCTCTTTTAATACTTTAAACTCATACATAATCTGATTATCTTCTTGTTACTCACACACACATTAGTTTGACTCACCTTGCTTAAATTAATATCATATTATTTTATCCTTCTGTAATTTCATCCTCCAATAATACTTAGCATAATAATCTATTTGTAATCGTATCATCAATTTCTTTGAAATCAGTCAGTCATCTCCATCCAAAATCCCATTAGATTACACTGCAAGTCTCAGTCTTCTTCTTCTCCCCAGATAACAAAAAATAAAAGTCATCAAAAAATTCAAATTTCACCAATCTTCTATCACAACCAAACCAATAAAATCTAATAAAATCCACAGCATCCTTTAAATATCCTTACTGTTGATATGCTTACAAACAACAACATTAAATACCACCATCTCTCTCTTTATTCAGTCAGCTTAACCTCATTAATAAATAATCTTTTAGATAAAAAAGAATAAAACTATTTCATAAAAAATTCTTAATTAATTAACAAAACCCTTCAGTAATAACAGCCTTTCTTTAATTTCAGAGTGGGATGCAACAATTATAGAAGAGGATAACAGTTTTTTTTAGTAATTTCTTCTTTCGCAGATGGAAAGCAAAAGGAAGGATATTTTTTATAACAAATATTACACTCAAGTAAGATGAAAATCAGTCCATACTGTTTGTGTTTGTCCTTTGAGTTTGGATAAACTGTTTTAGCCTGTTGTATTTTTTAGGATTCGATGGTTACTTCGAAATGCACGAATTATTTGAAATGAAATGAACTTTTATTTTATTCCCCTCTTCCTCTCTCCTAATAAGTATTCTGTATGAAGTTTAACTCACACATACAAACATCTGCGCAGACACTGTAACAACCCTTTTTCTATTTGTTTCTGAAATGTCATTTCAAGGAATAATATCAACCAAATCAAAAGTAAAAATATTTGCTTTAAATAATAGCTTTTTATTTTTGAAAGAAACAATCAAACAAGAATGCAGTCGTTTACAAATTATCGAATTATTAGAATGAATACTAATCTTCGAGCATTAGAGCATTAGGAGCATTTCTTCCTTTCACTTTTATTTAAATATTCTCCTCGCTAAAACTTCCCTTTAATACCTCCCCAAAAGGAATTCCTTATTTTGTGTCCACTCGTTTGTGTTTCCTGGGAGGACTGTAAGCTCGAAAATTAATTTTTTCTTTTTGGATATTAGAATCGCAGTTCAAAATTGAGTGGTGATTTTTGACTCCGTGTCTTAATAAAGTTAACGGATTTTGTCTGCTTGTTTTTCAGTGCGACAAATACCAAAAGTAAAAATAATTACCCCTTTCAGAGCGATAATTACATCACAAAGAGAGAGAGAGTACTTTCATAAAATATGAAAAAATACTTTAATTGCTATGGATAGAAATGGAGAAGGTAGTTAATCTGTGTATGAATATGTCTCTGATGATGAGGATATTATCTATGCAATTATATAAGAATGAATTCACTAAGTTTCATTGGATAATATGATTGTAGTTTGTAACTGTAAGGTCAAAACTAGTTATGATTTCTTTTGATTTACCTTCTAATTTGCGTTGGAGGAGGAGGCTTGTATTTTTTTTTTCCAGAGAGGAAGAAGAAACAAAATAAAAATACAGGATTGAATTTGATTATTTTTATTCTTGGGCTATCAGCTTCTTTTATCTATTCAGATTTAAGATAATCATAATAATCTTGATAAATATATTAATATAAATAAGAGATAATACGGATTGTCTCAAGACACACCAACTGACAGGCAGTAAGAGAAAGGGAAATAGAGTTTTTGGCTAAATATCTGCATAAATGAATGAAGAAAATAAAGACATTTTTAGCTGTAATTCGATGCTCTTGAGTCTATTAATCCAGCGCAATGTCTAATCGAAGTAAGGATGTTGTTATGAGTTCAATAGCGTTGATACTTAGGATATGGCTAACAGTCCATTAGGAGTATTTTTATTTCCTTCTAAGTTATCTAAGCAAGCGTAGAAGCTTGAGGAAATGTAAATTAGTTAAGATAATCAAGAGGGAGATGATGAAGAAGAGGAGTAGGAGGATAAAGAGGGAAATTAAGGGGAGTAGCCAAGAAAGTAAGGTAAATGGAATGATAGGTAAGATGAAGATAAAGGAATGCAGGAAGAAAGCAGAAGCAGGAGTGATAGCAGTCGCATTGTAGCGAGTTAGACTGGTGTTAAATCGCCTGCGAGTACTTTGATTCAGAGTGTATCTTAAGGAGTAGCTATTCCAGAAATAAGAAATGAATCTTAAGCTGATTAATCACTTGATAACAATATTTAAAAATAAATATTACCTTCATGCGATAACACCCAAGGGGATTGCATTACTCCTAGTAATCTGTAGGAATTATCTGGAGAATAAATATCATAAGAAACTAAAATTATTCATAGTGAAAACACTGATATCATCGAGGGAGGAGAACAAGAATAGCTAGGGGAATCTAATATAATCTAAGTAACTAATCAAAAAGATATTGAGGAAGTTGAAATAAGAATAGAAGATGAATTCAAATCCGAAGAGAATCATATAGCTAGAATCGAATAAACTCTTGAGAGTTAATAAGGATAATAGATGGCTAGCTAAGAAGTAATAGATTTCAATGGAGACAACAAGATTTTAGGTGAAGAAGAGGAGGGAAGACAACAAGATTAGCTCAATAAGATTTTAGCTGAAGTAGAAGGAAAACAACAAGATTAGCAAGAAATTACAACAATAGCAACAGATGCTACTACTGATATTGTTATCTAAGAGTAGGAATACATAACTGAATAGCCCAAATAGTTGTAGTAGACACAAGTAGATTCTGATAAATTGCATGAAAATGATAACACTGAGCGAATCTAGTAGTAAATCGTAAGGTGTTATTAACTTGATTATCTGAATCGAGTGAAATAACTTAAGTTGACTATTGATTAGAAATAAGAAGCAAATAGAAATAGTAGTATTAGAGACACTGATGGTTCATCTAGTAATGAGATAGATTAACAATAGGATGATAATGAATGTGCGAATTCAATATCCTCGTCAAAAAGTGCAAAAGATGAGTAAAAATTATCATAAAAATACTAATACATCTTGATAATATCTTAATTAATTCCCTTTGAGATGCTAAAATAGTTTTTTTAATGATGTGTTTTGTGTGATTCTTTGAAAACAGTCAATCTGGTTCATGCGAATTAGAAGAAGACGAAGACGAAGAAGAAGCTGCTGGATTGAAGCAAGCTTAAGAAGCACTGTCTTCAATGTCATAGTACTGGCAACACTAATAATAACATCTAAACAGTACTATTAAGTAGTTTTAATCTCCGAACAATAGAAAACTATCACACCTAGTAAGCCAAGATAGCAGCTTAGATTAACATAATCAATAATAGATTTCACTGAGTAATTAGGAATCAGTGAATAGAACTAATTTAGGGTATGCAAATGGAAATAACTCTAGTGCTGTTTTTGATTAGATAATTAATCAGAATGACAATCAATAGATTAATCATTCAGAAGAGTTATCGCAGTAGAATCAACAGTAATAGTATAACACTACCATCAATGGAGCTAATATATCATCAGGTGCTCCTATTATGATCTATTAATCTAATTCTACAACTGATCCTACAGCTGTGCCTAATAAGGCGCTCAAGCGGAAAAGAAACTAGCCGCGTGTATTGCGTAACCATTTAAGTACACTTAACGCGTTTGAATTGAATCTTGAGAGGAAGATGCAGTTACTCGACAAGGAACAAAAAACGAAGCAGAAAAAATCGAAAGAAGAAAATGTATAATTACGAGAAGAGAAATTGAAGATGAAACAAGAGAGGGAAGCATAGAAGTAACTAAGAATCATATAGCTGCAAGAGATGTATGGGAAGTTAATACCGATTAGCAGTATTAATAACAGTCATATTAGTTAGAATGCTGGAATGAAGGGAGATTAAGACAGGAAGGGAGAATAATAGGATAATTTGTAGAATTAGATGTTTTAGGCAATATTATATAAATAGCAGATGGAATAAGAATAGTTGGCATAGTTTGGGGAATAGAATGAGTAATAGTAGTAGAAGTAGATTGAATTGATTGATGTTAGTGAAGAGTAGAGTCATCAACATCAACATTTAGTAGTGGATGAAGAATAGGCTAATATGTATTTAGTAGAAAGGGAGAAGATAATAAAGAAGAAGGACAGCAGCAGCAAGAGTTCACTTGATAAAACAAATGAGCAACACAGGATGAAAATTTTTTTTGCGGGAAAAGCGAAGAGTGAAGGGACTTCAGATGCTATGTTAGAACTGTAGAGAGTATCTTAGCGAGATAGGATCGAATTCTTCAAGAAAAACTTTCCAAGCCATTTGGCGGAAGGTTAGTAAGCTAAGGATAGTAGTAATGTCACTGATGGGTAGATATAATAGTAAGAAGCTAGTAGACGGAGTGCGTAGAATATTAATGTTATTGATTAAGATGTGTAAATGCAATAATAAGAAGAAGTTGATAGGATTAACACAGGGATGGGTAAAGGCTAAATAAAAAAGGATTAGTAGAAGATAGCAGGAGGTGAGATACAGTGTATTGAAGTGTTATCATCATCAGATGATGATAATCTGAATAAAACATAACATAAGGGGGATAACAATAATACTATTGATAAAGTGTAGTAATAAAATATTCCTTTGATCCTTACGATAGACAGTGATGAAGAGGATGGTTCGAAGAAATAGAAGAAGGATGAGAATGTGAATAGTATTTAGAAGAAGTTAATATTCCCAGGGTAGGGTAATATTAATGCCAGCAGCAGTGGAATTTCAAATAGCACTATTAATAAGAGTAGTATTCTTATTCCTTCTTCTATTCCTCATGTTCCTGCTAGCAATAACTAAAATAACGTAACAAGCATTGATAATCTCTAATAACAATAGAAATCTTCTAAGAAGAAACCCTAGAATATATCTTCTAAGCTCAAAGATCTTTAAGAAAGAGACAAGCAGGATAAGTAAATCATTGTCAACATCAATACCATCAGCAGTAACAATAACATTCTTGGAAATATTAACAATGATAATGCAGCAGCTGTCGGATAGATCCATGAACCAGCAGGTATCACTGATCGTCCAAATTGGTAATACAAAGAGTTGAATGTTCCTGAATATGCCAAAAACAAGCATAACAAGAAAACTAAGGATAGCAATATCACTAAGACAGACGATAAAAAGTTATTACAAGCGAGTGCTGTAAAGAAAAGTAGTACTTCTCATCATAAGCAGAATGAGAATCATGATGAAAGTAGTAATAATATGCAAGCAGTTTAAACACATGATTCAGTCTCCAAGGAATCAGTGAATAATAATAATACTGTGAATGCTAGTAACTATGCAATTAACAACATAAATTTGAATCACAATCTAAATATCAACATTAATAATAATACACCTTGTGCTGTTGGTAGCAATGGAATCTAACAGTAAACTAATATGCTTCCGTAGTAATCATGGCAGTAATAGTAACAATAACTACCTTAGCCATATCCGCCATATTATTATTAACCATACCCCATCTAGAAAGAAGAAATGATAGAACCATCAGACAAGCTGTAGTATCCAGGAGGCGGTATGTATCCTTAGCCGTAATAGCTATCATAATAGCCTCAAATGCCTTTTGGATACAATCTATTTTCTTCATAATCACCTTATTTTGTGCCTGCTCATAATTGTCCACAAGGCGTTGCAGCAGCCCCTCATGCATATCGAGTTATGCATCCTCATCATATGAACAGTTATTACCCTAGACAAATGAGCAGAGAACCGGGTAGTATTAACGGTATTGATATTGCTGAGATGGAACAAGAGAAGGCAGCTCAATTATATAGTATGTATTATCATAATGAAGCTATTAATAATAATCCTTAACTTCACCAATTAGATTAGCAACAATAGCCTAAACCTTCAGCTGCAGATCCTAGAAACCCCTCAAGCTAATCACCTTCTTCAAAATAGCAAGAGGAGGCAAATTAGTAGTAGTAATAATAATAATAATAATAAGCAAGATCATCATCATCATAGTAACCAAATGCTATTCCCTCAAGCTAACCTTTACAGCAATATCCTCCTAAGCTCGTTGGAGGAATGCCATATAGCCATCCTTCATTGATGTACCCACCATCGCAACGATAATTCCATCCATCTTACGATGAAATGAATCCTTCTTCTTCCGCTGCTGGTTCTTCTTACATGATGCCATAATATCCTTACATGTATGGAATGCCTCCTTCATATCCACCATCGATGCCACCTTATTACATGCAAGATCCTCGTATGATGGAATAGCTATCTCATTAGCATTATCATGAGTATCTACAAGCATAAGCGTAGTACTAATAGTAATAGTAGTAATAGTCCAGATATTTTCCCTAATATGGAATTCCTTCTGTTATTCGATAGCACAGGATGTATCCAGGCATACCATAGTAGTAACTATCACTTTAAGGAATATAATAATTATAAAAAATAGAGAAAGAATGAAAATGAATAGATCTTTGCTTTTGAAGAGCAATATAATCACTTCTTATATTGTATTTATGTCTATTGTTTGCTGCTTGTTTTATTAACTAAACTTCACAACATTAAAACTTTACAGTCAAAAAAAAGAACAAATACACTGTAAAGAAATTATCTTAATCAGTAATGTATACAGTCAAAGATTGGGAGATTACTAGAAAGTATAGAATACATAAAATACAAGGAGGAGTAAATTTTCAACCAAGAATTGTAATTTGCTTCCTGGGGATGATGTTCCTTACCAAAGGGTAATCAACATCAAACTACCCATCGAATTCAAGTCTAATGCATATCTCCCAGAAGAAGAAGAATTCTTCGCCTCATTTATTCCTTCTGTTTATTATTTAACAATATCCCCTTTTTAATCAAA
>Ga0302271_10001109_pt1 | contig 26383 bp, 26 predicted proteins | sample III_Bog_N1_1_FD_198767 | JGI IMG/M metagenome (GOLD analysis project Ga0302271, IMG submission 198767) | Peat permafrost microbial communities from Stordalen Mire near Abisko, Sweden - III_Bog_N1_1 | ecosystem: Environmental > Terrestrial > Soil > Wetlands > Peat | place: Sweden: Abisko... | reverse complement strand
TATGGAAAATTTTAAGAAATTAAAAGAATGTTTTTTTATTATTCTTTAGATATTTGTTAATTATTGGAAATGATTTCTGATTTTATTTCTATCTCAGATTGACTTTGAAGATTTCAGCAGAATGATTCTTGATTAGGGTAAGACTTCAAATGTATTGAGCTCTTGAGCATCCAATTGTAACACTTTCATACATATTCTCTCAAAATAGTTATCTGTTAGTAGGTTGAGAGATATCAAACAGATCATAACAATAACAATTATGTACTTGTATTTGTGGCATTAAACATTAAACTAAATTAGCAATGAATATCAATAAATATATGATTTAGGATAAAGAATATTGTTTTGTAATTTTGCACTTTACCATTGTTAATGGAGTTATTTTATTTAAAAAACAAAACAAATAGTGAATAGTATTTTCTGTTTTATTTCTCTTTTTGGTGCGATTTTCCTTAGAAATATTTAATAATTGTTTTTTGCTTCAGTATTCCTGAGCAGTCAATTGAACTTTGCTCTTCTCTTGAGTGAGGGAAATAACTTAAAATTACAAGCTATCAGTTTCTCGAAATCTGAATTTTTACTAAAAAATAATCAACTCACAACACAAGAAAAGCAAAGAACTAAACTAGATTTTGTACATCTTCAATCCAATAGACATTCTTCAGTATTAAAATGGAGAAAACCATAAAAGGGTAAGGCGATTTCGCAGATGATGTGCATCCAGAGCGGTCAGTAGATCTTGGAAGTTTTGCTCAGTTATCTTAGTAGTTTAATGAATAGCGTTCAGAGAAATAGAAACCTCAACAATACTAGTAGTTTTATCCATAGTTGTATTCATAAAAGGAAGCAGTAGGTTTCGGCTGTTCAGCGTTGACTGATAATCAGTAGCAGCAATTGTAAGAAATTGGGTATTTCTACAAGAAAGCCAATATGTTGTAATCCGCTCAAAGCGCAGGATTGTAATAGCATAAGTTGCAAGCATTGTATGAAGATTCAATATTAAATGCTTCCATAGCTGATGAAACGAAGAACCATTTATTCGGGAATGCTAATGGCAATGGAAATAATCAATAGAATTATAAAAGTAGCTGCAATTATCCTTACAGCAATAACGTTCATTTCTACAAGAGCAACGATCTGTTTGATTTGAATCAAGCAAACATGAACCTAAATAAAGATAACATCAATGGATTAAACAAGATAAAAGAAGGTAATAATGGATAAAATCATCAGAATATCATGAATAACAACAATGATGGCAGCAATCCTAATAATAATAATAATCTTGGCCACAATGAGATCAATAATCAACACCAACAAATCGACAGTAACAGCAATCTGCCATAAAACATTTTCTAAGAGTATCCTTCGGTTTCTTCTGCAGCAAATCTCAGTCATCCAGCTCCTCCAATATTCCGTCTTGAGATGAAACCGCAGAAGCACATCCATTCGATGACGGAAAAGAAAAACAACTAAGATTAACTTCACCGTTAGCAGCGAGGAATCGATCCGGATGCTTTAGAGTAAATGGACCCCGAGTGCATGCTGGAATGTTCGCCATAACTCATTCCAAGATTCACTTACTGTGTGAATATGCCATAGAATATTCCAAAAGAGCAATCATATGAAGCACTTAGGAGTGCTAATCAATAGAAATTTAGATTTTTGAAGCAAGCTACACTGCAATTAGATCACTCCCCTGTGATTGATAACTATAGAAACTTCTTGAATACCTCGTATAACCTTGCGAAAGATAAACCAGAAGAATGTGCGCATCTGTTGATGACATTGGAAACATAGTTTGACTTGATTCTCCATGTGTCGGTTTAAGTACCAAAAGAACACTCCAAGATCATAAATCAAAATAAGGATAATTAAGATAAAAATGGTAGTGATTATAGAAGCTAAGATGGCTAGGATGATGCAGGAGATGAAGGATTCGTATGAGGGAGATCAAGGAGTGTTACAATATGAAGAATCAATCAAAAGAAAGGATAATATTAAAAATTTAAATTGTGTTTGTTTGTAATTAATAGACAATTCGATAATATTTATTGATTCTAGCTGAAGATTAAAGGAATTACAGGTTATTATGGCAAGAGAAACAAGGAAAATAAGAAAAATTAAAATAGAAGAAGAAATTATTTGCATGAGCTTGCTAACTTGTAAAAAAGCATGTAATTAATTTAAATTAGCTCCCAATGAGAACATTGATAAATCGTTTTCAAGGTTTAAATAATCCTAAATTTAAACTAGAACAAGAGCACAGATCAAACAAACAGTGAGTAAGTCTTAAGTCAAACAAACAACATCTGCATCTGAGAAATTGTTAGAGACTATGAATTTAGTTAGTTAGATATCTTTCATTGATTTAAGCGCATATGTATTTTCAGTATCTCTCACAGGGCTTATCACGTAAATACCTTTTAGTTGAGATGGTAGCAGCCTTAATTATTTGGATATTATTTTTAAATCTGGAGATAGTGAATCATAGTTGATTAACTCTACTTAAAAGATGAGAATAATATCAAATTGAGATTAATAAAAGTGATGAAAGTGAGTTATTTGATATTATTTAAATAATAAAAACACTCTTTATTAGATTTTCTCAAAATATCCTTTGATAGAATCATCAAAGAAACAATTAATTTTTAGAATCAAAGTCAAAATATCAATTAGATTGTTGAGTAGCGAGGGAATAAATAATAAATTAACCCAACAAAAAGGTGAAGAAGAAGATGAAGGAGAAGAATAAACAGAAACAAACCAAGATATATTTATTTAATAAGTGTTTTTCTCCTAATTGATCTCTTAATTTAGTAAAACAAAGGCTGAGAATTAATAAATCAAAAATACAACAAACTCAAAGATAAAATATGATTAGTAATTCCAGCCAATCCACACAAGTAACCTGCAGCAAGCGAGAGGAACGCGAAGACAGCTCCGTCGCTACACATCCATCTCTCAGTAAAAATCAATTATTCCCATCGTAGATGATTATCATATGTGCTCTTAGATTACCGAATGAAATATTTGGCTACTTTTTCGATTTCTCTTAGTTTTTTATGTGATGTGTTTCTGAATGATTAATTTGAATTTACCTGAACAGATTAGATAAATTCTACAGAGCCAGGGCCATTTAACGAGAACACTAAGCGCACTAAGAGGCATTTCGCAAGTGGCTTAGCTTAACACTACTAGAACTCATTCACAGACTAGGTATAATTAGAGTTTAAAAAACAAAAAACATCTCTAAAGAAGAAAAACAAACATTCAACAGATTCAATAAATAAATGTTCATAAATAATTCAAATTTTAATGACTTTTTAAATCAACATTAGAGCATGCGATGTGGAGTTTTCAAGGTATTCCATTCTCTGAATACCAATAATGGTACACTTTAAGAGCTGCTGATTGAAGACGACTACGATTATCCTTAGACATACTTGTTCGTTGAGAAGGTGATATAAACACTCAATGATAAATATGGACTGTCTCTATCCCTTAACTCAGAAGAATATTAACTTTTCTTTGCCAAAAAGAACGGATCTAGGAACACTTCTTATCCTGGTAAAAAATAACACGATATTTTTTGAATATTTTCAAACTAAATTCAACTTGTTAGGGTTTTTGCAAATAAACATGAATAATATATTAAAGAAAGTTTATATTTTATGGCTAGTTTAAAATCAAAATTAATGGAAATATTGATTAAGTAAGCTGCAGCTAAGATAATTAATTAAAGGAATGGAAAGGGGAGATGGGAGAATTGATTGTTCAAATAGTATTTAATTGAGTGGATAATGATTATTTATTTGTAATTTGAAATGATATTTATTGTTCGGGGAGTAAAGTGATAATAGATAAGTGCATGCATGATTTTCAGCTAGTTGTTATTTTGCTAAGTTTTATGGAACAGCTTGGACTGATAATTGTTTTTTGAAATGCAACTAGAAATTGATTTGGTGAATACTAACCTATAGAGAGCAATGAAGTGCTATGAGAAGAATACTTTATTACTTTAGAGGAGATAAACAGAGAAGAATACAGAGAAATAAGCTATTTCCTTGCAAGCTCAGTAGTCATAGCAGTAATCAGTGACAGAAAATAAAGCACCTAATCATGAAATAACAGAAGACAATAACAATAACAGTAGCGTATGTTCTATGGAGTTCTCATAAGAAGATAGCTTCTGTGCAAAGTAGAAGGCTTCTAGGAAGATTCTCATGAACTCGAGTAGTAGCAATTCTGCATTGACTAATGTTCAGTCATGCAATGAAAAGAATAAATCGAGTTTTAATCGAAAACAGCCAGGACATTCTTCTAACTCATCTTCGCTGTTTTCTTGCTTTTCATTGTGCTCAGCATTTGCAGACTGAAAAAGGATAACATAAGAATAGTGATGCCCCTCTTATTCTTAGCATAGCTGCCTCTTTATCTATGTTGGTCTAATTCTGATTTATCTTTAAGCTTTTGAGATGCAGAATCTAACAAAAGGAAAAAAAAGTAAATTTCTTATAATCCTGAGCGAATGTCTAAATGAAAATAATATTGAATATTCATCTATCTCTCTTTTTCTTTTCTGTTACTATCTTTCTATTATGTCCTTTGAATTCATTACTTTCTGTGAATTCATTTTGTTTTATTTGTTCAAACAGAAAACTAATTATTTGTACTTAAATTTTGTATTAATTCTCTTGAAGATTTACTTTGTTTCCTTGAAATTAATCAATTCGTTGATTGAAAGAAATCTGAAATGTCCAAAGAACAGGTTTAGGTTAAAACAAAAGAACAAATTTGCATTTATTACTCTCTTTGAAAATGGAAGGAAGTAAAGAATTAATATGCATAAAGAATAGATTGCAAATATTATTTATTAAAACTTGGGTTACCAAAAGATTTTTATTTTTAAGTTGCAGCTGTGCAACAAAACTGCAAGTTAAGAAGATATTTGCTGTAAAACAGCTATTTAAAGAATAAAAAATAAAAAGAGATTTGGTGTGTTTGGTGTGAATGATATTCACAAATGATAAGCTCGAGATTGTTCTCGAGAACAAGAACAAGACGAATAAGATTCTTCTACAGCTAGGAGAGTTTCCTTATTGTTCTACAAATATGCTAATATCTTTCTCTCTAGATACAATATTGACTCTAACACAATTTCCAAGCATCAAAGCGAAGAAGAAACAGCTAAATTAAATCTTAGTCATCAATAAATAGTTTTGATATGAAATATCATTGTATTGATTAACAAATTAAACTATTTAATTAGCCAAAAGAATATCCCTAACAGAAACAAAATTAGGAAAATATGCTAAGTTCATCTAAGCGATTATTGAAGCTGTTCTAGTTCGCCAGTGTAAAGACACCCCAAGTAGCTGTGTTTTCAGCGAAGAAATACGATATCAAGTTCTTCACAGAAACCAACGAAAAACTACCAGAAGATCAACGGTTAAAGATCGATTACTTCGAGGAAGAGTTGAATGAAAAGACAGCAATCCTCTCAAAGGGCTATGACACAATCGTTCCTTTTGTCAACGATAAGCTCACCGCCTAAGTCATCAATACCCTAGCTTAGGTAAACTATTGTTGGATGATTTAGTTCCCAGAATGCTTAATATTTGCTGGTTGTCTGTGTTGGTTAAACTACGAAAATAAAACAAAAAAAGAATTTACTGGATCTTAGAAATCAAGCAATTATTTGAGTTTACTAAGCAATTTCAGTGCTTGTTTTTAGGGAGGGAAAACACAAAACAATAAAATAAAGACTTTTCCAAGTAATATTCGTTGGTTTTCCTCTGATTAAAATTTCTTCCATCAAGCTCTATTTTAATTATCAAACTAAACAAACTAAAAATAACCCCTAATTAGACTTAATTAATATGCATTTTCTTATCATTCTTTTACTGAATTGATTCTTTTCTTTCAATTAGTTTCTTTGTTTGATCTGAATTTAGAATGGTGTTGACTTAATTGCTCTTCGTTGTGCTGGGTTTAACAACACCGATCTCGAAGCAACAGAGAAGAATAACATCAAAGTTGTTAGGGTCCCAGCATACTCTCCTGAGGCAGTGGCTGAACACAGTATGGCATTGCTTTTAGGATTAGTTAGAAAGATTGCTAAAGCCCATAATCGCACAAAAGAAGGGAATTTCAGTCTAGACGGATTACTTGGATTCAATCTTTACTAGAAAAAGGTCGGTATCATCGGTGCAGGCAAAATAGGCTAAGCATTCATGAGAATCTGCTAAGGTTTCGGCATGGAAATATACTACAGTGACCCAACTCCTTCCCCTGAAATTACTAAGAAATACAACGCTAAACACGTGAACCTCCATACGTTGTTTGCTGAGTGCGACATTGTATCTCTGCATTGTCCATTGACATTCTAGACTCAGTATGTTATCGATCGCAAATCACTTGATATCATGAAACCAGGTGCGATCATTATCAACACTGGAAGGGGAAAATTAATGAGAACTGATGAAGTGATTATGGCTTTGAAGTCTGGAAAACTTGGTGGTGTAGGATTGGATGTGTATGAAAATGAGAGCAATTTCTTCTTTAAGGATGTGTCGGATGATATCATGGGAGACGATGATTTAGCTAGATTACTGATGTATCCAAATGTGATTGTAACAGGACATCAAGCGTTTTTCACGAAAGAAGCGATCACTGCGATATGCGAGGTCACAGTTGATAATATTCTTAAAGTCAAGCAGAATCAAGAGTGCCTTAATATTGTAAGTCCTCCTAAAGCAAAATGAGATGCAGATGTTTAAGAACATATTTATGAATAGCGTATTTGTTTTATGTGTTGTGGTTTCTTCTATTGAACTGTTTTGCTATTTTACTTCATTGATTATCTGCGGTTTTAATGGAAATCTTATGAAAGATTCTTAGTTTTTTACAAGAAAAAATAAGTTGAATTCATCAAAAACTCAGAATCATTACAATAAAGAAATTAATTTTCAAGGTTTTTGTATGTTTATTTTGGTTAAGATGGATGGTCATTGCATAAAGCTTTACAAAGAAATCAGGATAATTAGAGAAAGAATATTCTATAGGTTCGATGAATGGTGAAAATTTGTTCTTTGTAAAATAAATCCTTTTAATTAAACATTCTCATATCAATAATAAATTGAAAGTCATTTCTCTTCAATTATTTTCAATTTGCTTTTTTTTGAATTTTTTAGCTTATGATTGCCTGCGAATCTGCAAAAGGTAATTATTTACGTTGTTCCAGGGATCTTAAGATGCATAATCCTTATGTATTGATAATTTACATTTCAGGGATACTAATATGTAAAAGAATTTCAATTTGTAATCCGAAAAGAAGTTTACAGATTAATAAAGATATTCTAACCATGAATCTGTTAATCTGTTGGTTATGCTTAATCTGATCTGCTCTCAAAAAGTGACAACAATTCTCACCTTAGTAATTAAATCTGCAGAAGGTTAAAATTTTAACTGGGAAGAATCACTTGAATCAGATTATTCATTCAGAATGATGAACAAATCAATACTTGATAGTCTATTTTTGTCTAATGCATTAAGCTGTGAGGACTAACGAAACAAAAGAGAGAAAGCAACAAAAAGTGATCTCTGTGAGATTATTAATTTTTACAAACCTCGAAAGTAAGATAAGGAGCTGCTGTCTTCAAATCAATCAATAAATAAATAAAAGTTCCCAGAGACATGAGCAGAAGCCCTGTAAAAACAAGGTTAGAAGCTGAAAGAGCACTCAGACAGTTGCTGTCTGTAGAGCAAGAGGAAGAAGTTAATACTGATCAAGTATTGAATGTGCTTGTTAACTTTAAATCCATTAAACTCTCCAAGTTTAAGGGATCCAACTGTAAATAGATCTAATTCTTTTACAACAAATGACCAATTTAAATAGTTACTCTAAACCTAACACTTATCTAATACAATCTCATATATTCTTCTCTCTCATATCCATTTTGTTTGAAGTATTTATTGTCGCTGTGGTCAGATAAGACATCATTTTCCTTGGATTTCTGGTTAAATATTTCTGCGATAAAAATGGATTGCTAGAACAAGGACTCGAAGACAAAGAAAGCTATTTAGAATACCTCAATCAGTCTAATAGGCTAGGATTTACTGCGCTCTCCTATGCGACTTATTTCGAATTTGAAGTACTTTCTTCTATCTTTAGTTATTTTTGTTTCAAAAATCTAACATTGGAAAATTTATGTTATCTACTCTAAAATCTTGAAGAATGATAATAATATTACCATCAGGACATCGCTGAATCGCTCATTGAACTAGGTGCTAATGTCAATCATGTCAATAATGATGGTAGAATTCCAACTTTGTTTGACCTTTTTTGAATTCCTTTCTGATATTCTTTTTAGGTGATTCAATTTAGATTTTAGCTGCTAAAGGTGGCTCCCTTCGTGTCTTGATGAACTTATACTCTTTGGGGATAAGTCCATGGAATCGTAAGAATGGCAATCTATCCCTTGTCCACTTTGCGTGCTTTGAAGGAAATCTGCATATTCTCAAGTGGTTGATTAAAATAAACGAACTAGAAGGCAGAAAGAAATCAGATCTTTTCGATTGTGATTGTAAAACAGGAGAAACTGCTCTTCACATGGGAGTCTCTAGTGGAGAATACTCTGTCGTTAAATACTTACTGATCCAAGGAGTTGACAAGTAAGCTAAGTGCAATCAAGGCATGACTGCATTGCAAAAGACGGAATCCATGAAGGGTTCAGGAGAGTTAGATGAGAATATCGCTGATTCACTGATTTCCCTGTTGTCTGATGAGATTCCGTTGAAGTAGAGGATCAAACTCCAAACAAAGATACAACCAGGAATCAATAGATACTTTACATAACTGTTAATCACAAATTCTTTGACTATTACAGCATCGATCTTGGTAATGCCAAGTAAACAAACAAACAACTTGGGAATAATTGTATTATTTTTGAACTGAGTTGTTAATTGATTATTTGCTGTGTGTGTTGACAGATTTACCTTATTAGAAGCCAGTGATACCCTTGTATTTGGGTTTTTAATGTCTGGCGTTGTTGATGCTGCTGTTATCGAGGACTAACCCTGGATTCATGGAGAAATTTGGATACAGAAACTTTGGAAGAATCAACTCTTTGACTTAGTTTATAAGTAGAAGTTCAATGACAATATCGACTACAACAGGGTCAAATAATCAACTCAGCGATAAGAACATTAGCGAGATGAACATATCTAACAGAGACAAGCAAGATCAAGTAGTGATATCCAAGAAAGATGTGTTCTTGAGTAATTTCAAGATGCTCATGAAATATCACGAGTATGAAGAATTGTGTCTGGAATGCTGCATTCTTAAGCCAGTTAGATCGAAACACTGCGATTTCTGCAATTAATGCGTGTCAGTCATGGATCATCACTGTCCGTTCGTTGGAAACTGCATTGGATCAAAGTAAACTAATATTTTTTTTTTATGTTTTTTTTCCAATTGCTTTAAATATCTATTTGGCTTATTAGAAACCACAAGTACTTCTTCTCTATGCTGATCTGCTATGCTGCAACAGTCTTGCTGCTTCTGACAATGTGCGGACTTATTTGCTATGATTTCTTTGCAGAGATTTCCAACAACAATACTGATTTGCTGTTCGAAAAGATGAAGGATTTGGATATTCTAGGAAGTACATATTCGTTTGTAGTGGCAATTGTATTGTCTGTGATATGTGTCATCGTCTCAGTGCCTCTATCTTTTATGGTTTATGCTTAGGTTACAATACTATGCAGTGGGATGACAACTTTAGAAATGAGAACTAAAGGTAGATTCACTGAGAAGACATCATAAGAGATCGATGATACTGAACCAATCACAGATGCAATCGAAAGAACCAAATCAAAATAGTACATTGAATACAGCTCTAGACACAGCACAGCATAAAACAATAACTACAATAATGAAGCAGCTTCTAGAGCTGTTTCGAGAAAGTCTACACCTATTGAGTATCCTATTCCAAATTATTCGACAGCAGAAATGAGTAGCAATAGTAAAAACTACAATAGTAATTCAGTCTCAAGTCAGAAGATTATTACTCATAATAGTCTCTCTGTTTAGCATTCCAGCAATAACAACAATAATAACAATAATACTAATAGTCAATGCGATGATTACTGCAACAATATTAATATCGATCAATGTTAAAATAACAACAACAATAACAGTAGTAGTCTATCTAAATAGCCGATTTAAGTAGAGCTACAGCGTTCAAAATAGAACAGTCGTGCAAGTAATCTAGGAGGGCAGCATACTAAAAAGGAAGAACTAGCAACTAATAAGAGAAATAGCAGTGGGATGGTTGAATTGGAAGATGCTGCCAATATGAAGACGATTTCAAGAAGATCGGAGATTGATTATAATCAGCAGTCTAGAAATAGCAGAATATCGAATGCTATTGATATTCTGTTCAGGAATGCTAAGAATCCAATATATTTCGCTTAAGAAACTGCACATTCGTAAATATTTCTGGGAAGCAAACCGCTAGATAATAATAATAATAGGGATGCAAGTAATCTCTAAGACATTTCAATGTCAATATCAGAAACACTCATCAAAGCTAATTTTAAAAATAACCTACAAAGTCGCAGTGCAAATAATTGAGAAGGATGCATTGCAAACAGTAAAATGTAGATTAGAATCAGGAGGAGTATCATGCAAATTAAATAATCGCTGATTTGCAATTAAACAACAATAAGTTTATGCTATGTGTGTTTATATTCTAAGGAATATCTTACTTTTATATAATAAATTACAAAAAAAGGAGTTTAAATATGATGAATTAACTACAATTAATGTAAATGGAAGGGAAGGAAATGAATCCTATGCTCTTTATGAGGATTAGTTGGATTGAATTCAAGGAGAACAGTTGAATTAGCGAGAGAGCAGAGGGCAGAGTGTCTGAGATTGGAGAGCTATTTTGAAGGAAGAAAATAAAAGCGTATTAAAGAATTTAAAAAACTAATCTTAAATTAAGAAAAAATAGATAAAGCAAGACAAACTACTACAGAGTTTTTTCATGGGTAATCAATAAGGAGGCTAATTCGGAGGAAATGGATTCGGAAACTTACCGAATTAGAAAGACAAGCAAGATCAGAAGAAGAAGGATCAAAGTAACACATAACAACAAGTTTGATTTGGGTTACTGATGGTTGTAGATCTTTATGGAGATTCTCTTTTCTTAATAAATTCTTGGTTTCTTATTATATTTTGTGTTCAATGTGATTTTAGTGCCAAGAGAGAAGAAAGCGATGCCTGTTAGAATTGGCCGCAAGAAAAAGAACAAAGGAGTCGAGAGCATCGTTAAGCTACCAACAAGTAAGTGAAGTTTTGAAGATATCTTATTGTTTTTCTCGTTTATCGATTATCTTATTGACTAAATGATTTTCGTTTTTAGTCACTCCTGTTTCGAAATGCCGATTACGGTAATTGAAGCTCGACAGGATTAAGGATTATCTTCTCATGGAGTAGGAGTTCATCACCAATCATGAAGGCCAGAAGCCAATCATTGAAGATCTCGATGGAGAAGAAGAAACAGTAGGAATTTTATTTAAAACAAATTATAAAATGGAAGGGCAAATTTTAGAAAATTATGAAGAAAGAGAGAGAGAGTTGCTAAATGATTATTTTGAACTGCAGGAGGAGCGCAAGAAGATTGAGACATTGCGAGGAAGTCCTATGCTTATTGGTACATTAGAAGAGTTCATTGATGAGGATCACGCTATTGTCTCCTCTATTGGTCCTGAATACTACGCACATATTCTATCTTTCGTTGACAAGGACTAGCTTGAACCTGGTTCAACAGTCATGCTGAATAACCGAAGTATGGCTGTTGTCGGCATCATGCAAGATGAAGTCGATCCTATGCTGAATGTTATGAAGGTCGAGAAAGCTCCTTTAGAATCGTACGCTGATATTGGTGGTTTGGAATAGCAAATCACTGAAATCAAAGAAGCAGTTGAGTTGCCATTGACTCACCCTGAAATCTACGAAGATATGGGTATTAAACCTCCTAAAGGTGTTATCATGTATGGACCACCTGGTACTGGTAAGACTCTCTTAGCCAAAGCCGTAGCAAACGAGACTAGTGCAACCTTCCTGAGAATTGTAGGGTCAGAGTTAATCTAGAAATATGCTGGTGAAGGTCCTAAACTTGTGAGAGAATTATTCAGAGTAGCTGAGGAACACGCTCCATCGATCATCTTTATCGACGAAATCGATGCTGTTGGGTCGAAGAGATACAACACGACCAGTGGAGGTGAAAAGGAAATTCAAAGAACAATGTTGGAACTACTCAATTAACTCGACGGTTTCGACAGTAAAACCGATGTGAAAGTGATTTTAGCTACGAACAAAATCGAAACCTTAGATCCTGCATTGATCCGTCCAGGCCGTATTGATAGAAAGATTGAATTTCCAGTTCCAGACATGAAAACAAAGAAGAAAATTTTCGAGATTCATACTGCCAAAATGAGTCTCACAGAAGATGTAAAGTTCGATGAATTTGTGCATATTAAGGACGACTTATCTGGTGCTGACATCAAAGCAATGTGCACCGAAGCTGGGCTTATTGCTCTGAGAGAGCGCAGGATGAAAGTCACCTTGGATGATTTCACTTAAGCTAAAGATAAAGTGCTCTATCTCAAAAAGGGAGATGTTCCTGATGGGCTCTACATCTGATCAAGATGACATAATCGATCCCATAGCGAGCATAAGCTGTCAGAAGGCATTCCAGGATTTGGATTAATCTAAATTTAACCTGTATGTTTGTTACGTATTCAACTTCAAAAATATTTAGATAGAAAAGATGCATTTTTCAGAAGGGTAAACAACTTTAAGAATCCATTTGAAATCAACTAAAATTTAAAGATTAATCAAAGTGAATGGATAGCCTGCACAATGTGAGAGACATTTTGGATGAATACCAATTAGTTTTGGAGATGTTTTTAGTAGATCGATTGCTGATGCAAAGCAAAGAAGGAGTTTATGATGTCTTCGCAAGCATTTAATTCGTAATTTTGAATATGTAGTTCATTGCTTTTCTCTAATTAATATGCATATATATCCGTTGATTAATCTGGAAGCTTTGATCTTTTGAAATTAAGGACTTGGAGTGGCCTATTTGCTCTTTGATTATCCCTTCTTTTTCCCATGGAGAAAAGCTCTCTCTAATTAAAACAATCCTGCAGCTCATTCAATGAATCATTTCTTTTCATCTTGAATGCAGCCAGGATTACTCTCCTTCCACGCAGACTCGCCATTCGGCAATAATAATAATTTAAACTACTTTTTTTAATAATAATATTGACTCTCCTCCCAACGTTCCTTGCCATGATCCCCGAAAGAACTAATAGAAGATCGGGAGAGCCCTACATAATAATATCTCAGCTTTGGTGGAATCAACGGGCTGCGCGTAGAGACTTCGCCAACCCTCTTAATCTTTTTAGGACTCCCATCTTCTCAGAAGAAGCCCGCAGAATCTTAGACGGCTAGGAGACAAGACACAACTAGAGGAAGTGCATCATGGGCAACTTCTATTTAATAATAATCGCCCGAATTCCTCACTAGTTCCCTTAGGAGTCCCATAATAATAATAAAAAAATTAGTAACCCCCTTCGAAGACGTCTATCAAGCCTGGGAGAGCACGCACTAAGGTAAGTCCTCTATCTTGACATAATTTTTCTGTCTTTATATCCTGCTTGTCGAGAGATCTAATAATCTTTTCTTTTAAAATCTATGTTATTAGATTTTAACTGAAGGGATTATTCTCTAATCTCCAAGCGATCAACTTCTGAAGATAGCGAAGATCTCCACGAAGACACTGAGAACAGCCATAATTAGAAATCATTCTGAATTCATGGAAGTCACGTCGATTCCATTGAATTCAGAATCGATTCTCTAAGGAGGCTATGATAATAACAAGGTAGGGTATCTTTAATACTAGACTGATGGAAGTAGATTTTAGTTAATAGACTTGTCGGTGTTAATTGAAGTTACCTTAGCTTGTTATTGTCATCATCACCATCATTCTCAGTCTAGCTTTTACTTTCATCAAATGTGATTTAAATCTCTCTTATTTTGACTTATTCTCTTGTTATTCTATTGGTTAATATGTGTAGATTATCATGATTAATATCTTGATTATGACGATCTTCTCTTTGATTACAGTGTGTGTTTATGTGTGATATTCAAATATCTGTAATAATGAATTAACTAATTTGCTGAAGAATATTTATTGATTGGTTTTGGGAGGGATCAATTAATTATATAACCCTAAACAAACAGTAAAGAAATAACACGAAGAACAAAAAGAAAATATAGAACAAGTCTTAGTTAGAAGAGTAACAAAATGAAGGGAAATTCTAATAACAGCAATGGGAATGCCTTCAGTAGCGCTCGGAGAACGAGTATTAAAGTAGCAGAAAATAAGGATCAATATGACTAAATGAATACTCCAAAGAAATCCTTCAAGTCTTTAAAAGATCAATAGAGTCCATAATCTAATAAGCAAGTCTCATAATTGCAGTAATCTTTTCCTTAACAATCACCGTCATGGTCTTAATCGCTGTTATCTAGCAGAGAACATGATTTCACGTATAACTTGATGATGTTGAGGAGGAAAGCAAGTGAGGAGGAGATAAATAGGGCATTTAATTTCATTAGTGATATGAACAACAAGGAATAAGTCAATCGAGCATTGTTGATGGTGAATGATGTGCGCGATAGACAGAAGCTAGTTGAAAAGATGCTTGAACGCAGAGAGCAAATTTAATAAGCAAGGGAAATGCAGGCTATCAACAGCATGGCACCACTCTTCACAAAGATCAAGGAGAAGTTCCTTAGTGCTGTCAGAGAAGATGAAAGCCCTGAAAAATAGGATGTATCATTGACTGCTTAGAAGACGATTTCAAGTGAGACACTAAATAACCAAAACATGAGCTATACCTGCATGGGTAAGAGCGAGGATGTCTCAGGGGAAACCTACTTGATAAGCTCTTCGCCCTCACCTTCGCATTCTAATTAACTTTAGCAGCAGTCATAGCAATAACAATAACAGTAGCAGCAATAGCTACAAAGGAGATAGTTTTAAATGAGTGATGCGAATACTCCTACATATGTGCCTGGTGGGAATGCCAATATGATGGCTTTGAATATCTTTGCGAGTAGAGATGTCAAAGACGATGGAGAGAAAGAGGAGGAAGATAAACGAGTGAGGCACACACAACTACTCGGATATTTACAAAGAGACCAAAGACTGGTAGTCGAAGACAAGAATAAATCATCTGGGAGCTAGATTAGCAGTTTCAATGGGTAGACTTATCCTAATGCTCATAGAACTGTTTAATCTTCATCTTCACAGAGTAACATTAAAAGCAATGGGACTATCGGTGGGTAAAATACAAGAAATTAAGTTAATTACAAGAATTTATCCTAGCCTTTCATAGAGAAATAGCAAGAATCATCGTCTAAATCCTCCCGACAAGGTAATAGAAAGGGATAATAATCAGGATATAGTTAAAAAGCAGGTAATAGTACTGAAGTGTCTGAATATTACTTATCTTCGAAGAGTTCTTCGAGTATTTCTGCTGTTAAATCGTAGAATAACTTTGACTTGTAGAAATAATCTCAGCTAAAAATACCAAGTATTTCAAGAAGGTCATCTCAGCTAGTAGCCCCTCAAAGAACTTCATATCTTTTTGATTTTATTGCTGAATGTGAATCAAAACGAGCTGCTTTATCTAGTCAGAGTAAAACTACCACTAAAAACTTTTCTTAACCTTCTCGGTTACTACAGACGCAGCCACACTCCAATTCTTGCTCTCTGATTCCTATCCTTAACATTGCTGCTGCTGATGATGAGTTGCCTGATTATTTGAAACCTACCAAACAAAAACGATTGCTAAAGCGACTTTCTACACTAGAAGATCTCAAAAACCCTTAGTAGCTAAATAAAAATACTCCTCATGCGTACAATAATTCCTTGCAAACATAGCAAGAAGAACCCATAGAACAGATGAAGAAACAGCCTACGTAAACACCCAACAAAAACTAGCAATAAGGGTTTTACCTCAAGACGCGTTATCTCAAAGACTCTCTCACTATGGTTCCTTGATTTACATCCTTTGTTATGGAATATAATCGCATTATTAACTTTTGATACTATTTTTGAATATGTAAACAAACAATTAAATGTAACGAACCTTAACTAATTTATTGGCTTACAACTCTCAAATCCCCATCTTAATATGCAACCTTCCTGTTTGTTCTCTTGTGTGTGTGTGTTCCTTCAATTAGAGTTAGGAACAGTCAAGTAAGGTTTGATGGCTTTTTGTAGTTCGTTCTTTTTGACAGGTTTGGGAATAAACCCTTGTGCACCGAGTGCATAGCACTTTTGCTTATCTTGACTGTTATCAAATGCTGTGTGTGCAAGTATTGGAACGAATTCGAGTTTTTTTGCTGCAATATCTGCGTTTATGAGCTACATTGCTTGGAAACCATCCATGATCGGCATGTTTATATCCATGATAATCAAATCCAGTCTGCCATTGTATTCTCTTGCGACTTCAACTGCTTATTTGCCGTTTTGTGCTTCGATGATCCCAGCATTAGGGCAGATCAATCTTAGCGTATTGCGCAAAGCAAGCAAGTTAAAAGCGACATCATCCACAATTAATATACGCTCCTTTTCATCATCCTCCTAATCAAATTACTCTGCTTTCTATTGTTTTTTTGGCTCTTAAGGTTTCTATTCTTATTGCTGTTGTTGTTGCAATTGCTGTTAGAGCTCATCGGAGAATAACTAGACCTGATTGGGTTTATTTTTCGTTTCGTTTGTCATATTGGAAGCAAACCCACAAGAATCAGGTGAATTAGAAATTTAACTGCTTTTAATTCCTAGTAACTTATGTTTGGTCTCGAAAAGAGGTACGTGTATGTCTTCTTCATGTTCTGGCTCAGACTTAAGAGTTAGCTAAGATCCTTCCTGATTGTTATTGTTGTTGTTATTTTCGTTGATGGATACAGTATTCACTTGATTGCTGATTGTGAGTTTCTTCCTTCTGTTTCTCCTGAGAGTACCATGAGCCGAAGATAATTCCCTTTCGTCTTGATACAATGGATGATTTATGTAGACTTCAAAGCTAAACGAGCTGCCTTCATTAACAGTCGATTATATCTGCAGTTCCTAATCCGATGGTCCTACTATCTAACATAGTCTAGAGCATATTTCCAGCCCTATGCCGACTCCTTATCTGCTGTCATCTTTGACTTATGAAATATGTGCATTGAAATTCAAGAGATTGACTTTGATTGCTTCAGGTATGCCTATTCCAGTATCTTAAACAGTCACAACTAAGATATTTGAGGAATGTTCTTATGGAGATATTGTAATTCTGATAAACCCTTCGAAAGTAAATTTGATTGCATTTCCAATGATGTTATTGAGAATTTGCTTGATTCGAGCCTTGTCGTTCTTCACCATGAGCGTAGGCACTGGGATGAGTAACTTACAGTTCTTTTTCTTGGCTTGGAATCCAAACAGATCTTTCATTTCATCGAGGACTTCACCGAGATCAAACTCCGTGCAAGAGAGACTGAGATTGTTCGAGCTGAGAAGGGTAGAATAATCGATGAGATCATTAATTCGAGATTCCAGAAGTGCTCCATTCTTCTCGATGCTGCAGATGTACGAGTAGAGAATCTTAATATCCCCGATATTTGACATCTATGATAATCTTGTAGTTTTATTCCGAAGCTTTTCGATAACTGATTTGGGAGTAGCTGGAGCCATCGTCATTGGGAATCGAATCGTTTTTCGCCTAGAAATCTGCTATTCCGTTGCACTGATGTTACTGATATGGTGAGTTTCATTGTTGTTGGGAGGAGTGTTGTTGTATTGTTTATTTATGCTATGGATCATAGGGATATTGATACCAATTCCATGGTCTTAGGCTATGAAGCTGCTGCTGATTGGAGTGTGAGAGTTATTGCTGCTTGCAGGTGTGCCTTGGTTGTCTTGATGTTCAGGTGTTCCCGAACGAGAATTCGTTTAGAAGTCGATCTCGAGATCTTAGAGATTATCTCCAGAGCTCTTCTTAAAGACAGTGAAGTAATTAGCTTTCTGAGAAGCAACAGAGGATAGCAGCTTTAAAGGTGAGGTACTAGCACTAGCTGTTGCTGTCGCAGTAACTGTTCCAGCAGTTGCATTATTGTGAGTGTGCTATTTCAAGGGTGTAGTTGCTTTGTACATGGAATATTTCTGGTTATTCGCTGAGGCAGCATGCACAAGGCAAGAAGGCTTCAGAAGAGGTATAGGAGATGAAGATCCTTAAGAATCTAAGTGCTTTGGTTAGAGTGTTTTAAGGGATTCTTATTAGTGGTATTTGTGGTTGTTTCTGGCTGCTTTCATGGAACTAGTTCTCAGCCATTCTTCTTCGACTCTCTCAAGTTTACTGAACCCATCAAACTCTTCGTCGTCTTCTTCTTCCTCCTCTTGCAGCGGTATCAAGCTCGCACTGATTACTGCCAGCTAAGATTCTTTTTTAGGTAATATTTCAGCTGTGGTTTCGTCACCTATTAGATCCTTCTCCTTAGCGTGCTCTCTTGGAGTTAAGTTTGTCTGTGATCCCTCTCCGTAGATAGATGAGCGTGAATGCGAGACAACCAAGGCCTAAAAGCAATTGAAGGTTTGATTGTTTTCTTGGATGTTATTGAGGTTGAAACCAGTAAAATTATCAAAATTATTAGCAGCCTAAGCACAGTAATAGTCGGAATGTGCTTGCTTGAGATGTAAAAGAGGAGTATGCTGCTGCTGTTGTTATTAGCAGTTGGTTTGATTATTTGAAGGACTAACTGGAGTACCCTAAGGAGGGAAAGCAGGAGAAGGAACAAGAATAGGGGCAGAAGGAGACTGCTTGATTAGCAGATTCGATTGTAATTATACTTATGTACAACGCGATTCCTCCGATTGCATTGCTTCTTCGAATATTTCGTTTGGATTGACATTCGTGTAATTCTGTCGTTTTAGTAAAATACCAAGTGGCTCAGCAATCATCTATTCGCTAGCATTCGTAGTTTCAGTTGTGATCCTCTGTCTCGTGATTCCAGCAGCAGGAGTAGGAGCAGCAGCACTAATAAGAGTGTTCATTTTGCTTTTATTCTAAGCAAGTTGCTGTTTGAGGATGTCAATGAGCAATATTATCGCATTTAGTGGTGTCTTAAGGTCATGTGAGATAGAATTAATCATTTTATGCTTGTATTAGTTAAAAGTAGCTAGATCATGCTGAGTGTTTGCTAATAGAATAATAGCAGGACGAGAGTCATACCGTATTTCCGCGATATAAAGCTAATACTTTTCAAGCTGAATCTAGCAATTCAGCAGAGAGTATATTCTATCTCGCAAGCAGAGCACTTCGAAGGAATTCCCTGGCTGAGCATCTCCATACCATTGGCTAATAGTCTTATTCAGATGATCCCAGAGATTTTAATCCTCACCAATTTTGATGGATTCAATTTCTCTGCGGACATCTTGTTCTCCTCTCTCAGCACCAAGTATCCCTAGGAAATGATCTGTAATCTGTAGTAAGCGCATATCCTAAGAGTAAACTAGCATGTTAATCTAGCCGAATCTCGTGAAAAGATCAAAAAGATTAGTCCTTTCTTAGTCAAGATTATTCAGATAATCCGCTGTTATGTTTAGCTTAATGTCCGTGGTGCTCAGTGGGTTTATGGTCTTTTTTCTCATCGCACAAGTTACAAACTAGTCGAAGAGTTTAAAGACTCTACTCTCAGTTGGTATTCCTAATATAATTAATAATTCTAGCAAGAAAGAAAGACAGAGAAATTTGTTCTTGACGCTTTCACTGTCTTGGAACGACCACAGCACTGCAACGATTAGGATCGCTGTGATCTTATGCTTTCTCTCCATCTGGGATGATAGCATTGATCCCACGATCAGTCCAAAGAAAAATCGTAGCTGCATTGATAGAACAATTGAACTTTAGCTAGGAATACTAGTGGTTTATGTTTCACTTTGAAAAGCTGAGAGACTCAAGTAGCCAAATACTCCAATGTATGTAGCTATCCCTGCAGTAACTAGAGATTTGTATTGTTAGATTGTCTCTGAAAGCAAAATTAAAATGATGCTCAAGACAAGAGTCAAAGCAGCTATGATGATTCTAAGAATCAAGATCTAAGATGATATACATGCGAGTAGTATGATGTGAACAGAGAGCACTGCTAGACATACACCTGACTGATAGATCGAGCAGATGTTTTGCTGTCTGTTTGACATTTATAGGCTGTATTTTTATATTGTAAAGAAATTCTAGTCTTATTCTGTTTAGCAGTGGCGGATTGTTTAGATTCTCAATTCTCACCACTTTCTCTCTAACTTGTAAGAACTAATCTATTACCAGAATCGCCTTCTCCCCGTATGAATCTATAATAACAGGAATTAATTAACAAAACAATTTAAACTCCACTCAATAGATTTTTAGATTGAAATTGCCGAATTTAAATCGATTCTCAGATGCTTACAAACTATTAATAAATGAGCTGCGATTTGTGTTTCTCTTGAGGATATTTTCAAGTCTTCTAATGAGTTAGTTAATATATTTGGTTAAGTTCTGAAAGCGGCTTGTGAAAATCGAAGAATAAAGAAGGGAAAGAATCAAATAAATAGACATTAAAAATTAATATTTAAGATGTTAGGAATCGCAGCTGAAATGCAGGTATTGTGAAATTATAAGGAGAAAAGTTGAATTATCGATATGGAATTAGATTTTCTTTCGGAGGAGAAACAGCAAAATACATCTACAAAACAGATAAATTACAGTAGTCTCCCATCGTGGTGAGGAAGCTTCAAGTCATTTAAACAGGTAAAGAAGAAGAAAGAGAAAAGAAAATAAGAAGAAGAAATTTTAAGACAATAATATATTTGGCTTTCTCCCAGTAAACTGCTTAAATCAAAACAGCAGATATTACTCTAAAACTGAGAATTCTCAACTTTATGCTAGTGTTGTTTCCTCAAAGCTACTTGCTGATGAGAGCCTTGCGATATTTCTGGAAATCCCCATTGAATTTGACGAAATTCTTGTTTTTGACATAATAAATTTCATTGCAGACTGATTCAATGAGATGCTCATCGTGGGAAACAATAATGTACCCACCGTTGTATGCTTTCAAGGCATCAATCAAAGCGTCAATAGCGTCAAGATCAAGATGGTTTGTAGGCTCATCGAGAATCAACAAATGAGGCTCTGTGTAGCAGGCAATAGCGAGTGCAATTCTTGATTTCTACCCTCCAGATAAGTTCTTAATCTATGTCATGTGTTTGTCTCCAGTAATACCGAATCTAGAAAGGAAAGCTCTGTATTGTTCGGTTTTTCCATTTGGGAATTTCGAACTAAGCATTTCGACACCAGATAGATTGACATCAAGCTGATCGATGAAATGCTAAGTGAAGTAACTGTAGAACACCTTCGATGATTTATATTGGCTTCCTTTAATAGGTTCGAGCTTACCGGTGAGGAGCTTCAAGAAAGTTGACTTGCCAGCACCGTTGTCTCCAATGAGGGCAATCTTGGAGTCAGAATCGACAGCAAAGTTGAGATTATCAAAGATGATTTTCTCAGGGGTGTATCCGAATCTGATATTCTCAATTCTGAACAGAGGAGAGACTAGTTTCTCAGTTTCTGGGAATCTGAAGTTTGCTTTTTTTTCTTCTTTAACTTCCTCCACTTTCTCCATTTTATCGAGTGCTTTCATACGAGACTAAACCAACGAAGCAAGCTTGGCGTTGGCTCTGAACTTATCGATGAATGCTTGGGCATCCTTGCGTTCTGCTAAGTTAAACTCGTATTTTCTCTTCTACACGACGATCAGTTCATCACGGGTTTTCTCAAACTAATCGTAGTTACCAGTGAAGTAAGTCAACTCTGAGTTGAAGAAATGAATGATGTCAGTGCAGACGGAATTCAAGAATGCTCTGGAATGTGACACCAGTAGAATAGAAATGTCACTGTCTTGAATAAACTCCTCCAGCCAGATGACGGCATCGAGATCCAAATGGTTTGTGGGCTCATCGAGAAGCAATATGTCTGGCTTAACGAAGAGTGCTCTAGCTAACGACACTCTCATTCTCCATCCTCCTGAGAGTTTCTCAGTTGGGTTTGTCATCATTTCTTTGGTGAAACCTAGACCACCTAGAATCTATGCAGCATTGGATTCAGCCAAATGTGCATCGATTTCTTAGAGTCTCTTGTTGATTTCTGACAATCTAGCATTGTTTTCATCATCGTTATCATCAACTTTGTTGACTAAGACCTCTTGTTCTGTCAAGAGCGACTCACGCTCAACATCAGTCTCTAACACTTGCTAGAGAGGTGTCTTGTGGTTTCCGATCATTTCTTACTCGACCAATAATACTTGGAGATGAGAGGGAATTTCGAAGTCGCCTCTAGCAAGGGCATACAAAAGACTGGATTTACCAACACCGTTACGTCCAATCAAACCATATTTTCTTCCTTGATTCATCTACAACTCAGCGTTGTCTAATAAGACAGCTCCTCCTTGGATAATGGAAATATTAGGGATCTTCAAGTCGTAGACTCTGTTGCTTTGTTGTTCACGGTTGTGACGGACCATAACCATGGGGGCTCTGTTCTCGAGTTCCTCATCTTCCTTCTTGTTCATGTTGTCGAGTTTGCTGCGCTTCTATTCTGCCTTGGTCTGTTTCTTACGCTTGTCCATTTGTGATGTAGGTGGGAGATAAGTAATAATAGATCTAAACTAGTTTTGTTTGTTTGATTGTTTGTTTTGTTTTTAATTTCTACTTTTTGATTTAAATTGAGTTATGAAATTTCTAGGTGATTTTCCTTACTTTTAGTCTCCTCCCAGCGGAGATTTCTCAAAACATTGGTCCTTTGATATACAATAGCATAGATTCGCAATCAAAATTACTTTTGTACTTTCACCTCGCATTTAATTACCAATTTAGTCCCTTTTTTTGATCCGTCATCCACTTTTTTCACTATCTCCCTTCGCAGATTATCCAAGCTTTTATTGAACAACCTAAGCCCCCCTCCTATTTTATTGAATAGTGCGACACTCTTGATAAATGATTAATCAAGAAACCGACATAACCTTTTGTTTCTTCATGAATCTCTTCGTTTCTCAAAGGAATGCGTCATCCTTTCTTCCATCACATGGAGTCTATTATTACAATATTACTATCAACTTCATAGGCTTTTAGGAATTGTAATAGCATTTAGAAAGGTCTGCTCACTTTTAGCCGCGACATTGTCTCAAAAAGTATAAAATAGAATCTAGTACACTGACACTGGCTCTTTATAAATTTGCTTTTCCTTCTTTCTTTTGGATTCGCGCTGAGTCAATTGGAACATTCAAAATTAAACAAAAATAATAAATGTGCGAATTCATTAATAATTTGGTTTAAATATCCAGCAGCAAGCAACTTTGAGCTTGCCAATTTAAATCACTCTTTGGACAATAATTGTCTGGAGTTTGAATAAATTGTTATTTTGAAGAGCAGAAAGCAAAATGGAAGAACAAAAAGAGTAAAGTTTAACATAAATATTTTATGATTCATAACTTATTTAGCTACTTTCGGAGGCCATTTATTTTAGTGGTTCTTTAAGATTCATAATAGCCTCTACAACATTTTATTATCGAGCTAGCGATAGTAATTCAGTAGTTATTTAAAAATTAATTTCAAATAAAATAACATTTTCTTAGTTGTTTTCTGATTAATTATTAAGAATGATTGGTTTCATAAAAAAGTGCATTTTTGTCTGAAATGCATTTATTAGTATTTTTCTTTTGATTGATTAATTGTTCTTAATTCTGTAAAAAATGTAGTTTTGAATGTGTTTAACACTTTGAAGTTTCAAATCGAAAATAATATCAAAAATACATTTATAAAAATATATATCTTTATGGAGAATAAGTTAGGGAGAAGTAGGAATGAGTCAGTCAATAGTTTAGTTTGAACGATAGATCATTCAAGCAAAATCAGGAAACAACTAGGATTTATTCAGCACTGATTTGCTGTTTCTTTCCTTGTTTCTCAACTTAAGCTGATGATGTGCCTTTCTTGGCTTACTAAAATTATCTGATGTTTAGCTCACTGAAAACTGCATCAAGTGCGTTAACAAGCTCATCGATCATCTGATCAGAATGGTTAGGAGTAGGTGACACTCTCAGGAGCTCTTCTCCAACAGAGACAGTAGGATAGTTGATAGGCTAAACGTAGATATTGTATTTCTGCATGAGAAGGTCGCTAGCTTTTTTAGCAAGCTTAGCATCACCGATGAAAACAGGAATAATATGAGATTTCCCAGGAAGGACAGGAACGGTTTTAGAAGCACACTTTTGTTTAATAGTCCTGGCAACGTAATGGATCTTTTCACGGAGTTCCTATTGAGTAATTACAAACATAATTAGTCAAAGATAATAAAAAATATTTGCAGATAATCTAAATATTCTGCTGTTTTTTGATTATTTACGTTGTGTTGTTTGACGTATTTGATGGAGGTTGCAGCTGCATGGGCAATGCAAGGGGGGATTGAAGTTGTGAAGATAAAATTTTGTGCGAAAGATCTAATTACATCGATAAGGACTGAATTTCCAGCGATGTATCCTCCTACACAGCCATAGGCTTTTCCGAGAGTGCCAGAGAAAATATCGATTTGATCCATGAGTCCTTCTTGCTCTGCAACACCACCTCCTCGTTTTCCATACAAACCGATTGCATGGACCTCATCGATGAATGTCAAGGCGTTGTATTTCTTAGCAAGTTCGGTAATTTGCTTGATTGGTGAGATCGATCCAGACATGGAATAAACCGATTCAAAAATGATGATTTTATTGCGAGATAATGGAATTTATTTGAGTTTCTCTTCCAAGTCATGAAGATTGTTGTGCTTCCAGATGACTTTATCAGCTTTGCTGTTTCTGATTCCCTCGATGATGGATGCGTGGTTCTTCTCGTCGGAAAGGTAAATCACATCCTTGAGTACTTTAGTCAGTGCGTTGATAGCTCCTTAATTAGCGACAAAACCACTACTCAAGACAATTGCTTTCTCCTTTGCATGCAAGTCAGCCAGTTCAGTCTCCAACTCAGTGTGGTAGACACTGCTGCCACCGATGTTACGAGTACCACCAGCACCAACTCCAGTTTCTTGGACTGCCTCGATAATGGCGTTTTAAACTGATTAATTCTATCCCATGCCTAATGTAAGAAATAAAGAGTTTAGAGGTGATTTTCATTAAAAGTTGTGATATTTTTAAATTAAATGTTTGGCAAAAAGGCCAGATAATTAACGTGGGGGCGCAGGAAAGGAAATTTATTGAATTTATTCGAAAATAGTATCTTGTCTAAGGAATAATTATTTATATCCCAGAATTGTTATTTTAGCCTCCAAACCAGCAGATTCTTTTAAATTTAAGGATGTTTGTGTTTACCTAAGTAATCGTTCGAGCACCAGACGGTGATTTCCTTGGTTTAGTTGGTGTCAGCGTCAGTGTAGATGGCTTTGGGGAATTTACCAGCAACGCGCTTGATGTGATTGAAGATTCTGTATTTTCCATTCTTCTTGAGTCCTTCGATGGCTTCAGCGAATTGTGCATCGTAGTTGCTCAGAGTTGGTTGGGCCTCTTGGATTTTAACAGCTTAGTTGGAGAGTTCTTGAGGAAATTAATTAACGTTGAGGAGATTGACAAATGGACACTTTTCTTCAGCTTAAGAAAGTGAGTGAGCACCAATAGGAGGGTGGGTCATTTGAGGTTAGTGTTGTTGTTGGTTTTGTTGTTATAACTGTTGGAGAGTTTCCTATTGCTCTTAGGAGCTTTAGGCGCTGAGATGAGGACAGAAAGTTGAGAAATTTTTAAGGAAACCAGCTGCGAGGCTGTTGGATGAGACATCGAAGTGAAACTAGTCATGCAGGAAGGGGCATTTTTTGCCTGTGGTGATAAGTTTGGAGATATTCTTCATTTTATTGATTGAGTTGGTTGTGTTTTAATTAATAAGACTAGGTCTTTTGGAATAAGATATTTCTTGGTTTTGATGATTTATCGCTTGATTTTTATTTGCAAATTAATAATTATGCTTGAGACTCTCCCAACGCAGTCTTGAAGCAGCCCTTCATAAAATAATGAAAGATTATTAGTTGGTACTGGTGTATATCTTACTCTAGTTCTCCCCTTCTCCCCTTCTCAAACTTAATAAAATTTAATCCCATTCAATTAGCCTTTCCATGAAGTTTCTCAAGCAGAGTCAAGAGGCTGATTCAACAGAATGCTTGCTAAATTCATTGAGAAATCGTAAAG
>Ga0302271_10001107_pt1 | contig 26401 bp, 24 predicted proteins | sample III_Bog_N1_1_FD_198767 | JGI IMG/M metagenome (GOLD analysis project Ga0302271, IMG submission 198767) | Peat permafrost microbial communities from Stordalen Mire near Abisko, Sweden - III_Bog_N1_1 | ecosystem: Environmental > Terrestrial > Soil > Wetlands > Peat | place: Sweden: Abisko... | reverse complement strand
AAGAAGTCGGATCCATCAACAGGCGGAGTGTGGCTTCTTTATCCACTTCCAGGATGGAGGAAAGATCAAATCCCGTAAAGCCTGATTTTTTAATCACCTTTTTATCTGTGCGGTATAATATCGAATTGACATTTTGCTTTGTGTTAAATTCTACCACATCTTCGCCTTTATCCGTAGTGACTTTATCTTCGGGAACGGCAAAAGTGAAGTTAGAACCTTTTTTCATTTTCAACCGGGCATTTATCACCGGCAAAGCCATCGGTCCGTTTACATCTATCCGGCTGTCAATAATCATTCTACCATAAAATTCCTTGTTGTCTTTTACGGTGGTGTTGAATAACATAAAGTCTCTGGTGTTAACATGTAAACCGAAAATATAATCGGTAAAACGCTTCATTTTAACGTTCCCGTCAATAACCGCTTTGTGTTGATTTACATCGTATAAGGTGAACTTATCAAAGTAGACACCATCCTTTTCCAGACGGACAGTTTCATGTTTCAATTCATAGCGGTTATTAAAGTAAGACGGATTTAAAAATGCATTGTTGAACGTCAATTGTCCGGTAATGTCCGGTGCAGCAGTATTTCCTGCTATCAGGAAATTTCCACTCAACGTTCCCGACGCATCCTTAACTTGTCCCATAGAGAAAGCCTCCACCGTTTTCATCGATAACGATTTAATATCTGCTTTTATGTTGAGTGAATTGTTACCCGCGTTTGGCATAAAATATCCCGTTGCTGTCAGGTTATTGTCGGTACCTGATAATTTTGCATTCATATCAAATCGTTGTGTTGTAGGGTTCTCTGCTTTCAGAGCAAGATTTCCAATGGGAACATTACGCACAAAAAGATTCGTAATGTTGGCATCTGCAATGATACCATACGAGCTATTCACTCTTTTAAGCAATACATTTCCATCCACATTTCCTTTTGCCAGACTACTGTCTTTTTCCACAATGCGTGAAAGATCATCCAGTTTGAAGTTTTTGATAGCAATATTCAAATCATCATTAAACTTATCATGAACAGAAGCTATATTCAGGTGACTCTGGTCGTTGTTCATAAACAGATGATGAATCAAAAAACCGGATTTTCCAAACTCGATATAATTATCGGCAGCAATATCCCAGCGGTTATTCATGATATAGAACTCTTTCGGATCAATAGTCAGTTTATAGTTGGATTTATCCTTGGTTACTTGCGACTTAATCACCAGCCTTTTATTTTTATCTTTATCGATGGAAGACAAATTGGCTAACAATTTGTTATCTGCCAGTTGTCCTTCAAATAACGGATTTGCAAAGTTGATTTGAGAGTTTGCAATTCCGGAGCTTGAAATACGGTAATTCAATGCAGTAGAATCGGAGTTTACATCCAGTGCCAAATCATTTATCTCCGTTGTGCCATAAACCAGTCGTTTCATGGTACCATTCAGATTCAGGATATTTTTTTTACTATCAAAACTTCCTGTTATGATACCCGGTTCAAATTCTTTTAGTTGAGGTAAAAGTACTTCGGATAGAATGGGATGATTGTGAAGTTGTAACTCGAAATTAAAATCGGAGGGTTTGGTTTTTTTTGTTTCCGGTTTAGCTTCGGTAAATTGAAAATAATTATTTATAAAGTGGGTCAACTGGGTGGGAAGAGCAATGAGAGAAACCGCACCATTATACTTAAAATCAACCAATGCACTTTTGAAATTAAACTCACTTTTATCAGGTGTGTTTGTGGATGTCATCAGAACAGAATCAAGTGCATATTTTTTCCCGTTTTGAGTCAGAATAAGGTTGCTTATTCCTGCTTTTCCATTCAGGTTATTTATAGTACTGCCGGTTAAGTCAGCCGTGGCATCCAATCCTATGCGCATATCCTTTTTGCTGAAATTGAGTTTCTGTAGATCAGCTCCCTGCACATTTAAATGGAACTTATATTTCTCCTGATTGGGAGTCATATTCACCAATCCATCAAAGTCCAGCACCGCATTCTTATCATTCAGATTTACCTTTCCAGAAAATTCTCTACCGTGAGCCGTTCCATCTATAAGCAGATTATGATACAAATACTTATTCAGGTAAATTTCCGATACAGTGGCTTTAATTTGCGCTGTCAGTGTTTCCGGTTTAAGTCCGTGTCCATCTACCCGGGCAGTTAAAGATACCGGACCATACATGGTTTTATTTTTTAGCAGGCTTCCCATATCAAAATTGCTGATATCCATGCTGCCGGTGAAATTTTCATTAGCATCAATCGTGGCAAGCATACTGGCATTACCAAAACTACTACTCATACCCATACCTGCCTTAAACGACTTTAGTTTTCCTTCAAAGTTCAGAAGTACGACCATTTCTTCGGGTAGACTGATGGTGGAAGGAACGGATTTACCTGCTATCATCTGGATATCCTGTCTGCCTGAAGTCAGTTTCAGATTTGGAAAAGTATAAAAAGCATTTTTTGCATCAGGTAATCCACGGATACTGAAATCTGTTTCCAGATTGGTATTAACACCGGTTTGAATAAGGATATTTTTCCCATCCAGATTATTAATCCGTCCATGTACCCGACCGGAAATGGTGGTGGTATTTTCTTTATTTTGGAAGAAAGACTGTGCACCGAGTTGCGGACTGAAGTACACGATATCGGAGTTTTTGAGAATTACTTTCCTCAACGTAATGTCGACCATCAACATGGAGAGCGAGTTCTTTAGCGATGCCAAAGAAGCATACCGCATTTTTACGTCGGCATCCATAGAAGAATTAGCCGTATTGGCTTTAATCTTTTTGATCGTGATGGAATGGGCATCCATATTAAAATCGGTTTCAAAATGATTAATACGGAAGTTGTTTTGATCAATAGCACTGAATTTTTCAATCCTTACTTTGGTCAGAGTGGATGAGTAATAAAGGTCTTTCGCAGTAAGTATGACATGTTTATAATTCAGGTGAGAAGCATCAAAAGCATTTTTGACATAAGGTTTATTGTTTACATTATACGCCAACGAATTATTGTCCAGACTGATATGCTTCACATTTACTTTCCAGTCGGACGGAGCAGAAGCTGTGGTGCTATTGGGTGTAGGGTGGGGGTCAGCCGGTATTTCTGTGGTCAGGTATTGAATATTACTTTCAGACAAGTTTATTTTTTCCAACGATACCAACTCCTTTTGCAAATCGACCGATCCTGTTTTTAATTCAAACTGCTTGATATCCGCATAAACCGATTGCTTGTGTACGGCATCTTTCAGGGTCACGGTTGAGTTGTTAATCCGAATCCTATTTGCCATAATTTGAGGCAAGATACCCTCGGACTTGTTGGAAGCTATTTTTTGAGATGGCGTTAGTTGCACATTGGCTTGTAGCTTTTCAACCAGCAGGTCATCTATTCCGTAAATGGATTTAGGCAAATTCAGTTCATCCACCTTTAGTTTTAGTTTTCCGAGTGATGCCGACACATTGGTTCCACCGTATTCATCATCATATCGTAAGCGGATATTTTCAAGGTTTACTTTATCAATGCTGAATGTCCATTTAGAAGGTGTTTTTGGTTTAGCTGTATTCTGTTTGGTAGTATCGGCAAAGGCAGTTATCAGAAAATTGTAGTTGAAAAGCGAGTCGGTTTTTGTGCTGTATGCGTTGAGATTCAAGTTTTCTAATGCTATAGAATTAATATTAATCTTGCTAAACAACAGGTTATAAAGAGAAACATTTGCTTTTATTTTTCCTGCATATATCAGGGTGTCTTTTTTCAAATCTTCCAGATAAAGTCCCTCTATAACAACCGATTTAGGAAAAGAGATACTTACATTTTTTATTTCAACACGTGTATGGGTTTTGTCGCTTACAAAACTGGTCGCAGCATGAACTATCTTATTTTGTACAGCCGGTATTTGAATAATAAGTGCAACAAGCACGAATAAAAACACGAAGACACCTACCACCCACAGGATGGCTTTCAGCATTTTCTTTAAAACAGGAAGTGCTTTTCTCATGCGTTCATTTTTATTCTTTAGATAGTTGTCGCAAAGCTTGTCCCGATTTATCGGGAGAACTCACAATGTAAATAGTCTTTGGTTTAAACAATTGCTTAAATGCTCGTTTCATATTGCAATTTTAGCTATTTTAAAATTATTTTCCAAGGTTTCAGGAAGAAATCATCACACAAAATTCTATTCGTAAATTCCCAACTTGTTTCGGAGCATAATCAGTTCATTCTGCATAATGTTTATTCGATCCAATAAATGATTGATGGTCTCAATACCTTCGAGGTTGATATCCAATTCATAATACAATCGAATAAATTTCTCTAACTCTTTAAGTTGTTCAATATGAATAAACCAGGCCTTTTCAATCGTTGTAATTTCTATTAATCCCGTTTGTTGTAATGACGTGATAAATGAAAGTTCAACGTCATGTTTGGCACAGAATTCATCTATTGCTATTAAATTTGATGTTTGCATGGTATTTTTGTTGTCTATTGTCTATCGTCTATAGTCCATTGTGGTTTACACATTGTCAACCATTAACCATTAATAATTACTTACTATTCCTCAGTTCCTCAAACAATGCTTTTTGTTTGTCTGTCAGATTGGTTGGTATTTTAATTGAATAAGTTACCTGTAAATCACCAAACTGTCCGTCATTTTTGTACACAGGAAATCCTTTGCCCTTCAGGTTTACTTTCGTTCCATTCTGAGTTTCGGGTTTTACTTTCAGTTTTACTTTTCCATCCAACGTGTCGATGGTAATTTCGCCACCTAACACAGCGGTATATATGTCCAGATCAACAGTTTCAAATAAATTATTTCCCAACCGTTTAATGCTGGAATGATTGGCTACCGAAAAGGTAATGTATAAATCACCATTCGGACCACCATTTGTTCCGGCACCACCATGACCTGAAATTTTTATAATTTGTCCGTTTTCCACTCCGGCAGGAATGGTGATTCGGATATTGTTTCCATTTACATTCAGGGTTTGTTTGTGGGTTTTGTAAGCGTCAATCAGTTCCAGATGAATCTCCGTAGTATAATCTTCGCCCCGGTATTTTGGCTGTCTGCCACTTCTACCGGCTCTGCCACCACCACCAAACATAGATTCAAAGAAATCGGAAAAATCACCGGCAGATTGTCCACCGGAGAAACCACCTCCTGCTTGTGAGCCGTACGATTGCGATTGCGACTGCTGTTGTTTTTGTTTTTCAAATTCTTCAGCATGCTGCCAATCCTTTCCGTACTGGTCGTATTTTTTCCTTTTTTCAGGATCACTCAATACTTCATTTGCTTCATTTATCCGCTGAAAGTTGGCTTTAGCATCCTGATTGTTTGGATTCAAATCGGGATGGTATTTTCGTGCCAGTTTCCTGTAAGCATTCTTGACATCTTTAGGTGATGCTGACTTTTCTATTCCTAATATCTTGTAATAATCTACGAAATCCATAACTGAAAAATTAAATCAGGACATATAAAACTATGATTCTTATTAAACTATCCAGGCTGAATTACTCATCCTTTATTGTTTGTACAAGGCTAATACCGGATATAAAAAATAACAACCCAAGTATACTGTAAATGGCAATTTCTTTAAAACTATGGGTACTACCCGATAAATTTACAAATAAAATTGCTGCATATATTAAACCGGCAATTCCAAGCACTGTTAGTACTGCTCCAAAAATTCTTTTTATGTTCATACGATAATAATTGCTTTTTAAAGGTCGCATAGCTTGTCCCTATTTATCGGGAGATATTGCAATAAACATGCCTTTTGTTTAAAAGCCAGTTTAAATGCTCGTTTCATAACTTCTTAAATTATATTATGTAAACCCGTAGTACATTAATAAAAAACTATTTTGTTTTATCGGGGCTTCCGCCCCAAACCCTGACTTACTTTTTGTCTTAACACAAAAAGTAAGCAAAAAAACACCTCACCCGTCCCGATAAATCGGGACACCCTCTCCAACGGGAGAGGGAAAAAGGAAGATAGTGTTTGACTACGCCCACTTCACTCGAAAAACTTACGCTCAGTTGGCTAAAACCGTCCAAACTCGCTCCTTCGTCGCTCAAACAGGACAGTTTCAAACGCCCACTTCACTTGTTTTTCGGTTCATCGGACGAGGTCAGTCGCTACTAAACTGTGTGCAGTTTAATATTTTTTGTATTTCTATTAAAATACCTATAAAATACACTACGGATTATGTAACTAAAAATGCTTTATACAATAAACCCAGACTAATACAAAGATGAGGTTTATATTATCGGTGTGTGTTACACAATTACAAGAAAGAGTTACAAAATTCATATTGTTTTTATTCTGATCTTAGCAAAAGTATCAGGATACTTTTCGTTGATGAAGTCTATCAGTTTTTCCCTTATTTCTGTTCGCAAATCCCAGTTCTTAGATGAATCGGAACTACTTACAAGAATTCTTACTTCTTTGTACTTCTCTGTAACATTAGTGACTTGCACATTTACAACCCGTTTATCCCAGTACTGATTGTTCTGCAATATTTCCGGTAAAATAGCACGGATACTTTCAACCGGAAAACTATAATCGACGTATATAAATACAGTACCAATAATGTCAGCTGTAGAACGCGTCCAGTTCTGAAAAGGTTTTTCAAGAAACCAGGTTATCGGAAGTACCAATCGTCGTTCATCCCAAATTTTCACCACTACATAAGTTAAGGTGATTTCTTCTATTTTCCCCCATTCTCCTTCCACTACCACCACATCATCGAGCCGTATGGGTTGTGTTATGGCTATTTGAATACCTGCAAGTATCAGACCAATGCTTTTTTGAGCAGCAAATCCAACAATAATTCCGATTATTCCGGCCGAAGTAAGTAAGCTTACCCCAATGGTTCGTGCCTGTTCAAAAGTCAACAGGCTGATTGAAATAGCCACAATGACAATGATGGAAGTAGCTATACCTTTAAATACTTTTATTTGCGTCAGAGTTTTGCGCGCCTTTAAGTTGTCGGATGCCTGAATGTCGAACTTGCGTAATAAATAATACTCTCCGGCTTTAATAAACTGTATCGAAATCCAGCTAATTGAGAATATAATTAAAAGTGTGTTGATATGCTCTAGATAAGGAAATATAAACAGAGTTGAAAGAAAAATCTGAGCAAATATCTTGAACAAAATCCAGTAAATCAACCAAAGTGCAGGAATTTTAAATAATTCCACAACCTGATTACTCAACACTTTATTGGAACGGAGAACTCTTCGTTTGAAGAGTAAAAACAAGAATCGATAAATAAAGTACACAATCACCAGAATAGCCAGAAACGAAGCAGTGGCAATTAGCAATCTTAGCGTATCTTCATTTAAAAATTCTTTCATAAACGTTTTTATTAGTTACAAGTTCATAGTTCATAGTTTATAGTTACGAGTTAATAGTTAATAGTTACGAGTTCATAGTTCATAGTTACAAGTTCATAGTTCATAGTTTATAGTTCATAGTTACAAGTTTATATAATCCGGATAATCGGTATAGCCTTTTTCGTCGGGTGTGTAAAACAAATCCATTTTCAGGGTTTGAGATAAAGGCCAGTCGTTTTTCAGGCGTTCCACTAAATCCGGATTGTTGATAAACGGACGACCAAAAGCAATCAAATCAGCCCTTCCGCTTTCTATATCGGCTTCAGCTCGTTCTTTGTCATATCCTCCCGAAAGAATCAGAGAGTTTTTAAAACGGGTACGGATAATACCTTTTATTTCCGACGGAACTTCGGGTGCTCCCATAGCCGAATGATCCACCAAATGCACATAGACAAGTCCCAGTTTATTCAGTTCTTCAGCCAGATAAGTGTATGTTTCATTAATCTCAGGGTAATGCGGCATATCATTGGCTACTCCGTAAGGTGAGAGCCGAATACTTGTTTTGTCCTTTCCGATAGCTTCCACAACAGCAGCAGCTACTTCGAGCACAAACCGACAACGGTTTTCAATACTTCCGCCATACTTATCTGTTCGGATATTGCTAACAGGAGACAAAAATTGCTCCAGCAAATATCCGTTGGCAGCATGAAGTTCCACTCCATCAAAACCGGCTTCAATAGCATGTCCTGCAGCAGCAACATACTCTGTCAGTGTAAGTAAAATGTCATCATCATCCATTTGTTTTGGAATAGGAAAATCTTGCATCTGTTCCGAATCAGTCCACATTTGTCCGGCAGCTTTTACCGCCGAAGGAGCTATGATTTGTGCACCTTCAGGTAAATTAAGCGGATGACTTATTCTTCCGGTATGCATAAGTTGAATAAAGATTTTACCACCTGCTTTGTGAACAGCCGCTGTTGTCTTTTGCCAGCCTTCAACCTGTTCTTTGCTAAAACATCCGGGGATGCGTGAATAACCCAAACCATTGGGCGAAGGTGCTGTGCCTTCGGTAATAATTAATCCGGCACCGGCTCGTTGAGCGTAATACTCAGCCATCAGGGCATTAGGTACATTGCCTATAGCACGACTTCGGGTCATAGGTGACATCACTATTTTATTTTTCAAATCCAGATTGCCTAACTTTGTAGGTTCAAATAATTTATATTCTTCCATAAGTGTAATTTGTTTTGAATTTATGTGTAGTTACATGCTTCGACAAGCTCAGCATAAAAGTATGTTTATCCGATTATTGTTTTCAGAAAGCAGATGATTAAATATTATTGCATATTTACAAGCAATAACAAGGTTTGAAGAGGAAAGGTTTTTAGCAGTTGTAGAAACGGATTTTCACCACGCCAAAAGTGTGTACCTTCTGGAAGTAAAAGTAATCGGTATGCAACCTTAAATAGTTACATAAATTTGGGAATATGTTACATAATTCACACCCCGGCATGCGTGTATGAATCCAGGGAAATAATTTCTCGTTATCTTTTCAGAGAATTGATTTCTAACTCTTGTAGACTGATTTTTAGTCCACTCTGAACAATAAGTTTATGAAACGGCTTAACCGGAAAAAAGTAAAGTCGACCAAACCAATTGTTATATATTAACAATGTTGTCACAGTTATGGTTTTAGTTGATTTGTCGTTTTCAGATTCTTCCAAAAGCAATGACACCCTAAAATTCAAATGGTTATCGTCTTCTCCTAAAATGATTTCATTAGTTGTTTTGTTGAAAACCTTAAAAAGACCAACACGTTCTCCCAGCTCAAACTTAAAGCTATCCAGTTGTTTTGCGTCCATCCTGTTATTGGGAGTCTTTAGTCCAAACAATGACACAATTCTATTTCTTAAGGTAAAAAGAGTATCAACCCACTTTGGTCCGGGCTTCAAAAATGCTTTCGCAACATCAATAATACCTATCGTATCATTTTTATCACTCACAATAGCCTCATAACTATCAATATAGTTGTACTGGTTCTGATTTGGATATAATAATGAGCTTTGTGGAATTTTCGTTTTAATTATTTTCATTTCTTAGTGATTACTGTTTCTTTTTCGATATGTTTGAAAAAATAAGAGTTGACAATTTCGCTTTCCCCAAGTCAGCCCGTCCAATCAACCTCTGGCTGGCTCAGTCTGTAATCTGTGCCATTTTAATCGTAGATATTGTCTATTTTAATTGTATAGCACGGGTTTTATTATTTTAATCTGAAACGGTTGTCATACTTTTAAATTCATTTCCCCAACTTAACATGAGATCAATCAATGGTAAAAGTGTTTTTCCAGTTTCGGTCAAAGAATATTCAACTTTAGGAGGTAACACGGGAAAAATCTTCTTTACAATTATGTTGTGCTTTTCCAATTCAAAAAGTTGCTGATTAATCACTCTTAGTGACGCTTCGGGATGAGACCTGTGTAATTCACTGGGTCTTTTGATGCCTTTATTGATATCGTTAATTAAGCATGTTTTCCATTTTCCACCAATGATTTCCATGGTAACAACAATACCACAATTCAAATCCTTTGGAATTTTCTTCTCATACATATATTTTTACTTAGATGTTTAACACTAAAATTATAGGGTGAAATTATCACTATAGGATAATTTTCACTCATATTGCACTCCTTAATTCAAAGTTATAATTTTGCATTTCAAATAACATTACTCAAATCATTCTTATGAATACTAAACAACCAACTCAATTTGCGTCTACAAATCAGTTATTGACAGATTTGGAAAAGAAAGAATTAGCAGAAACATTTCTTCATGCACTTGGAACCCAAAACTGGGATTTGCTCCATTCTATTATTACAGAAGATATCTCCTGGACTTTACCCGGAGCAAGCGTTATTTCTGGCGAAGTTAGCGGTGCAAATGCAATAATAACCAGAGCGCAACAAATTGTTAGTTATGGCGTCAGCTTAGAACTTAAACATATTTTATATGGACAGTACAATGTTGCATTATCTGTTCATAATCAGGCAACAAGAGGCGAACTTATACTGGATGAACATCTGGCCACTGTTTGCACAATTCTGAATGGAAAAATCTCTAAAATTGAAACCTACTTATCCGATATTGCCGGATTAAATGCTTTCTTTATATAACAACAAAAATACCCCTGACTAGCGCAAGTTTTTGATTTATGCCATTTTAATCATGGATATTGTTTGTTCTAATTGTATAGTACGGGTTGCAAATCCGCGTTAGCGGGGTTTATTTTATTTTTATTTCTTGTCTATGTTGTTGCCAATAAAAAAACTTCTCCGCTTGCAGGTATAAGATTGTCGGTTCTGTTTTTAAAATAATATTGTTCCATATCTTTTGTTGATATTGTTTTTGCATCTTTAAAACCTGCTTCACGGGCTAAAGCCAATATTTCATTGGGTGCAAAAAAGCTTATCATTGGTGTTCCGGATGCATTTGCACCTTTTATTGACATTTCAATTAATGGTTTATCTTCTTCATCAACAAGTTCAATTGGCAAATTAAATGTTAAGGCAAGTGTTGAGCCTGATGCAAACGTTGCAATTTGGTTTAATGTTGAAATTATTGCCTCTTTAGTAAGATACAAACTAACTCCTGTGCAGGTAACAACAACTGGTTTGTTTAAATCAAATCCTGAGTTCAATAGCTTTTCCCACCAAGAGGAAGTTTCAAAATCAACCGGCACAAAATGCAAATATTCCGGTATGCCAAATCCCAATTTAATTAATTGTTGTTGTTTCCAATTCAGCATATCGGGATGATCAATTTCGTATATCTGAAGTTTAGAAGCAATATCTGGTCTACGTTGTGCAAATGTGTCAAGTCCGGCACCAAGAATCACATACTGACTTATTCCTTCTTTGCTTTGTTCAATAATCAAATCCTCAATATAACGGGCACGAGCCAAAATAGAAGCCCGAATGCGTTTTGTAAATTTCATATCAGGTCGTTGTTGCCAATCGTCAGTTGGTGCTATTAATCGCAATCCTACTTCATCTTCAATTATATATGGTTTATCATCAACCTGAATGTGTAAAGCTCTCCATAAAGCAGTTCTTACAGCCGTATTGTTTGGTTTTATTATTTTATTTTCTTCCATATTTTTATTTTCAAAATTACACACAATTACCCGATTTCTCGGAATCTGGCAGTTTGCTGGAGCATTCACTGTTATTATCTGAACCACCCATCGCTGCCGTACGATTTTACATACTTAGACGAAACAAGTGCACAACCGGAAACAATCAAGAATGACGAAAGCCTATACCGACATTCCCTCCGTTTACTACTCAGACCTCTCTGTCTATTACTGAAGCGGTGACCAGGATTGTGGTAGCGCAATGGTCGATGTAGCTTCTATGATTTGTTCCGGACCACCATGTGGTGGCCAGACGTCGGCACCGTAAGCACTGGCACGTAACATAGAACGCTGCTCAAGGGAGGCAAAGCCCCAGATATGAGTGATCCGTGGTGGTCCGTCCAGCGCGTACATGTTAATCACCAAATGAGCGGTGTATTCTTTAGCCGGCTCAATCGCATTTTCCCATCCCAGCAGGGTAGGGGGCAACCCTCCGGGCAAGAGGTGGTAGGTGCGAAATTCATAAACGGATCCGAAGGCGCGCGGCTCAACTGGCGGCAAGAAGGGGAAGGGCATATAGCTCTCCATGCTAAGCGAAGTAACTACTCCGCCACCGTTGAACGGGTTTGCGCTCAGAAGAGCACGGCGACGTTCTGCTGCGAGGACTTCGGCAGTCTCAAAGCTTCGTAAAATTATTAGTCGACCGAGCGTACCGATTTCCGTCCGCCACGAGCCTAAAACTTTTCCTGTTGCCTGCGTGTCTGTGACCCAACTATTAGAGCGCTGCGAGACGTCCTCAATGGAGAGCAACGGGCAGGAAAGCGTAGAAATTTCGTAGAGCATATTAATAACCTCCTTCTAAATTTATAATATACGAATTAGTAAAAAATCGTTGTTTTTTTTGGGGAAAAATAGTTGCTTTAATTGCAATTTACATAACAAATTATTCTTTTGTGGTAGAGCCTGTTTTTAATTTAGTGAATGGCTTATAAAAACATTGATTAGCTCTTTTTTATGCTATATGTATTACTCTTCAAAAGCCGGAAATTAAAAGTGCAAGGTAGATACTATTTTACAATAGTGCGTTAAACTTACAGTTAAATAATTAAAATTCAGTAGAATAACTTGTTTTCAATTAGATTAAATTACTGAAATTTAGTACATTTATAGATTGCCCTGGCAGGAGCATATCTACCACCTGTGCCATTTTAGTCATTCATATATTGTTTATTCTAATTGTATAGGGTGGGTGTGCTAAATAGAAATATCATTATTCGTTTTATAAGTTTCGTCTACTTTTTGCCTACGTTTACTATTTGCCTTGTCCAACTTTTTTCTTCTATGGCATCAAGCAAACACTTTGCACAGTCTGCATAAGGTAGCATTGTGAAATGAATCTTGCTTTTAATTCCTGCTTTATATTTTCCTGTTGGCTGGGCTTTGTTTAAACCTGAAGCTCTAACTATTATCCATTCCAGGTTGCTGTTTTGAATTGTAGTTTCTGCTATTACTTTGTCATTGTAAGATTCATTATACATAAGGCGAAATAAAGGCATAAGTAGTTTTGTTACAAATGATAATTCACTGTAATCTGCTTGTACAAAACCACTCATAAAAACAAATCGTTTTACTCCGGTTTTTTCACAGGCTTTCACGATGTTACTTGCACCAACAGACAATAAACTATTAATTTTTCTATTATTAGCAGGTCCAAAACAGCTAATTACAAAATCCACATTTCTAAAAGCGAGTTCAAGACTCTCTAAATCTGTTACATCTCCCTTTACAACTGTTACATTTTTTTCTGTTTGTATTCTTTCAGGATTTCTTACAACAATAATTACGTTGTAATTGGCTTCAAGAGCCAAACGAACTACTTCTTTTCCTGTTGAACCTGTGGCTCCGATTATTGCTATTTGTTTCATTTTTATTTTATTATTACTTGTGAGTTGCAAAGTTACATTGTATTTTTGCAGCCCACAAGTGTAGAGTATAGTCTATACTACATATATTTTTTTTAAATAACAAAACAGAGCTATGTTAATAAACGAATTGTCAAAGCGAACAGGTGTGTCAATACATACATTACGATACTATGAAAATTTCGGTTTGATAGTAGGTAAAACAGATGAAACTATCAAGACTAATAAATACAAAAATTATGATGATATTGTTATTGAAAAAGTAGCTTGGATTATTGCATCAAAAAAAGCAGGTTTCACTTTGTCTGAAATCAAACTGTCAATGAATGATTGGTTTAATAACCGATTATCAGTCAGCAAGAAAATTGAAATTGGGCAAAAGAAGATTCAAGAAATTGACAATAAAATTCAAGAACTAAAAAAAGTCAGAAAATTTTTAGTCGATGCGATAAAAGATGTTGAAAATGGGAATTGTTAGGTCTTTCGCAAGTCTGTGACTCTGTTCGGCGTAGTCTCCAGACTCCGTCGTGCTAAAATAAAAGCTCCGGCTTTTAATAGTACTTTTTAATATGCAAGGCAGAGCCTTGCTTCTAACTTGGCGTAGTTTGGAGACGACGCCAAACATTACACGCTATACTCAACAGGGGTTGTACTTTCATTGTTTACGATTTGTTGTGAAAATTCAAATAAAATCTGAGTCTGAATAAATAAACCAGCCGTCACCTTGTCCCCAAAAATCTTGTAGATTGTCATAATTGGAACGTTTTTGCCTGTCTCTTATTTCACCTTTGCTGTCACAAGGTGCGTATATGAGTTGAACAACTCTTAAAGTTGAGATATTCCACCCTTCAGAAATATTTAAAGTTATCCAATAGCTTTTGTTACAATTGTTGTCTGGGTTTTTGGAAATTTCAATGCTTTCAACACCTAGACTTTTCAAAGTCTTTTCCGTAATTTTATCCAAGGTGTCAACTGCTAAAGTAAGGTCAGACTTTCCATCCCATTTATTCAAGTATTCTTTTTCAATAGTTTGAACAGTTTTGTTTAAGACAGTTCTGTTTTTGTCAAACTTCTCGTTATTCTCAGCAAATATCTTTTCGTAATTCGGTTTGCAACTCACAAGTCCAACGATTGCGAGTAACAGAATAATTGTCGATATGTAGGCTGTCTTTTTCATTTTTTAAAGTTACAGATAACGACCATCGTTGCCGCACGATTTTATCGTGTGGCATTACTAAATTAGTGAGTTGTTTTCCCACGCGATAAAATCGCGCGGTAGCAAGGAAAAAAGTTCGTTTTATAATCCGAAAGAACGGATTACAAATCCTAAGAATACAAAGAGGTGGGATTGCAATTAGCTACGCTGACCGTTGGTTCCCACCGACCAACCCGCACCATTCTGCAAGTAAGTAATGGTTATATATCCGCGAGGACGGGGTTTTCTATCTCACTTAATTCATATTCCTAAATTTCGTAGGGCTCAAGCCCGACTTTAACTTGAACAACTTACTAAAATGTTGCGGATATTCAAATCCCAATTCGTAGGCTATTTGGCTGATGGAATCAGACGAATTGAGCAAATTCATTTTGGCTTTTTCTATAAGGTAATAATGAATTTGCTCCAGGGTGTTTTTTCCAGTTTCTTTTTTAAGCAAATCACTTAAATAATGAGAAGACAAATTTAGTTCTCGTCCAAAATATTCAACTTTTGGGATTCCTAATTCACTATTTTTTGGCGAATTAAAATAGTCTTTTATCAAATGCTCAAACCTGGATACTATGTCTTTATTAAGATTTGTTCTTGTATAAAATTGTCTATCAAAATATCGCGTGCAATAGTCCAATAGGAGGTGAATGTTTGAAATAATTAATTTTTGGGTATGGCGATCAATGTTTTGACTATACTCTTGTTTTATTATTTTTACAATATCAGTAATGGTCTTTCTTTCAGTTTCTGATACGTGCAACCCTTCCATTACGTTGTATGAAAAAAAGTGGTATTGATCAATTACCTGACCTAAGGATGACTTGCGTATCAGATCAGGATGAAAAACGAGGGTCCACCCATCATTTTCAAGTGCATTCTTATTTTCTATATCACCTGAAGTAATTACCTGACCAGGAGCTGTAAAAAGTACGGTTCCATCTTCATAATCGTAAGAGTTGCGCCCGTAGTGCAGTGAGCCCTGCAAACTAGATTTCAGCGTGATCATGTAAAAATCAAACACAAACCTAAAATTGCTCAAATTAGTAGGAAAGCATACTTCGCTGTTATTAATAACAGAAATCAACGGATGCTTAGGCTTCCCTAAATTTAATAAAATATGCCCTTCGGCAATACTGTGGATGTTTTTAAATTCCTTCATAATTAAAATAAATACTGGGTTCGGCTCATCTTTTCATAACATCAACCCCGCCAAAGACCATAGTTTTTGCCAGTGAATTAGCAAGGATACGGTGGGGAAAACCCATATCTACCTCGCTAACCTCATTTAGGGATTTTAAATGATCGTCTGAAAGAGTAAGGTCTAATGAATTGAGGTTTGATTCAAGTTGTTTCAGTTTGCTGGCTCCGATTAAGATGGAGGTTACCGACTGCTTGGATCTCAACCATGCCAGAGCTACTTCGGCAGCAGGCTTATTAATTTCGTTGGCAATTTGTATCAAGAGAGCTACAGTGGCCAATACCTGTTCGTTAAGAACCCCTGAATTAATAATCATTGCTTTCCTACTAAAATCGCCCTTTGATACTCCAGATCGAAGCTCTTCAACAGAGTATTTCCCGGTTAACAAGCCTTTTGATAGAGGAGACCATGCAACTACACCCAAACCCATCTCTTTCGCCATAGGAATTAACTCTCGTTCTGTAGTTCGTTCAGCAAGGCTATACTCAATTTGTAATGCAATTAATGGAGTCCAGCCTCTCAAGTCAGCTATAGTTTGCATTCTGGATACCTGCCATGCAGTAGTATCTGAAATCCCGGCATACAGTACTTTTCCTGAACGAACCAAATCATCCATACCACGAAGGATTTCTTCCACGGGAGTAGTATCATCCCATGCATGAAGGTATAATAAATCTATGTAATCGGTCTTCATGCGTTTCAGGCTATTTTCGACCGATCGAACCATACTTTTCCGATGATTGCCTCCGCCATTGGGATCGCCTTGATATATGTTCTGTGTATATTTTGTCGCTAAAACAAGGCTATCTCTTCGATTGCCTATAATTTCTCCAAGAATTTTCTCTGAGCTACCATTAGTATATCCATTGGCTGTATCTATAAAATTACCTCCTCGCTCTAAATACAAGTCGAGCATCTGTTTAGCTTCCGCCTGAGTTGAACCCCACCCCCAATCTGTTCCAAAAGTCATAGTTCCCAATGCAAGTTCTGAAACTCTAAGTCCACTTTTTCCTAGCAAATAATATTTCATTTTCCTTTTTTTTATATGTTTAACCTGAATGCAAAATTAAAGGCTTTTGCTTTTCTAAGTGTATATGCTATGCGGAAAGTTGAATATATTTTGCGGAATTGTGTATTAAATTAGTATGCATTGCTATCCCTACGATTGTATCGTGTAGCATTACTAAATTGTATGTTTGTAACCGTAATAGCTGAATGCAAATATAGTGTTTTGTTTTTTACTGCGAACAATTTTCAATTCTTGCTTGAAAGTGTTGTTTTGTGTGGGTATTTCAAAGATATACATCCCACCGACCAACCCGCACCATTCTGCAAGTAAGTAATGGTTATATATCCGCGAGGACAGGTCGTTCCGACCGCAAAAAGCCTAATTATTAGCGGTTAAGGGCTATATAGTTTTTAAAACTCCACCATCAGCTCTTAAACAAGAACCATTTGTTGCAAGCGATAATGGGCTTGAAAGATATGTTGCAAGATTTGCGATTTCAGAAGGTTCAATAAAACGTTGCAATAACGAATGGGGGTTTGATTGTTGCATAATTGCATTTTTCATTTGATCTACACTTATGTTTTGTAGTTTTGCAATTTGTTCTACAACATTCTCCACACCAGTAGAATAAGTTGGACCACCTAAAATTGTGTTTACCGTTACTTCTGTTCCTTTTGTCAGTTTTGACAACCCGTTTCCAATAGCCATCATGGCAGCTTTTGTCATTCCGTAATGAATCATATTCTCGGGAATATTTACTCCAGATTCACTACTGATAAATATAATTCGTCCCCACTTTTTGTTTAGCATTTGGGGTAAGAGTTGTCTTGACAAACGAACACTGCTCATCACATTTATTTCAAAATAATCATACCAATCTTTATCTGTAATATCTTGAAAGTCTTTTACTTCGAAAATACCAACATTATTAATCAGAATGTCTATGTCTGTCAATTCACCTAGAAGCCTCTCAACTTCTTCTTTATTGGTGAAATCAGCTGTTATTGCTGAAATTGTTGAATTAGGAAATTGTTGCTTTAATTTATCTTTTGCCTGGCTGACCCTTTCTTTGTTTCGTCCATTGATAGTTACTGCAACATTTTCTTTTAGTAATTGCTGTGCAATAGCAAAGCCAATTTCTTGTGTCGAACCACTTATAAAAGCACTTTTCCCGTTTAGTTTTAAATCCATTTTATTTTTATTTTATTTTTTTTCTTACCGCCAATGACCGAGGCTATGGGCATTTAGCAGCTTTCGAGAGCATTCACTGTTTCTGTATTCCCGGATTAAATGCTTTCTTTATATAACAACAAAAATACACTTTTTATTTTAAGTCTGTAATTTCTAACAGGGCATATCTACCACCTGTGCTATTTTAGTCATTCATATATTGTTTATTCTAATTGCATAGCGCGGGTTCAGGTGAGAAATCATATAAAAAAAATAATGCAATTACCGTTTAATCGATAATTGCATTATTTTTTTGTTACTAAGACACCGTACTTTCGGAAGTCTACATGATCATAGTAGTCTGTAATTCACTCCAGGGACCTGACATTTCGGGATGCTTGGTATTGTACCAACGGAAGAAAATATAAAGATACTTTCCTTTGTATTCAGGATTTAATTCTAGATTAAACGATCCTTTTGTAGAAAGACCTGATTTTAATCCATCTTCATTTGTCGATGTAGGAGGAACATTACCTGTTTTAAAAAGGTATTGAACACTATCAGCTTCGCCAAATATAGCTGCTCGTGCACCGGAAGTACTGTAACATTTTATTGCTATAATAGCTCCACCCAGTTGTTGGAAAGTAACTGAAACCGGTTCCTTAATAACCGTAATAGATCTGCTGCGGGTAGTTTTGGATGGTACGCCGCCATTGATATTAAATGCACCCAAATCATACACTGTCGCATTTGGAGATGCTGCAATGCGGTCTAAAATATGATTTGTCTGATCGTACGCAATTGCTTTATCTATAATTTCAATCAGATTGTTACGTATAGCCCGTGTCCGGCTATTGGTTACATCGTTGTACATCAAAAGTAATGGAGAAAAGTCTGTTTCAAATGTTTTCCATTGTGCCATTTCATCAGCTGAAATTCCAAGTCTTTCGCCATTGTTTACCGGAGCTCCGGTACTGAAATAAACATTGGTTGAACCAATATAAGTGCCGAACTCATTAATACTGCGGGGGATTCTTGTTCCTGTGCCCATACTCATTTCTTTTTTGTTATGTAATTGAAAATCATTTAGTCTGTTGTCGACGGGTCAAAGATACTATCTGAATTTTCGGTTTGAAACAGAGGTAGGGACACTTTCCTGATTTTCGGGACACTTTCCGGTAAAATAAGGATGACTTTAATTATTAATGGTAAATGGTTAATGATAAATGGTTAATGATAAATGGTTAATGATAAATGGTTAATGATAAATGGTTAATGATAAATGGTTAATGATAAATGGTTAATGATAAATGGTTAATGGGTAATTTGCTTACCGCTTACTGCTTACCGCTTACTGCTAATTATCAACTACCAACTGTCAACTATCAACTACCAACTATCAATTGTCAACTATCAACTGCTAACTTCTTTCTTCGTTATTCTCAGTTCATCTATTATGTCTTTAAAACAGGGGGTGTACGTTTCCGAGACAGGAACGATGTGGTTGCAGTCTTTTAGGTAGAGTATCATTTTGGACGATGTGCCGCTCCACAATTCTATTTGGTTTATATTGACTATAAACGAAATATTGCAACGTTTCATATACGGATATCCGTCTACAAGTTCTGCAAAGGCTTTCAACGTCATGATTTTTTTTAGTAGCTTAACTCTTTTACCCTGAAGTATGTAAATATGTAAGGTGTTACGCCCGGATTCGGCAAAGAGTATAGTGCTTACATCTACCAGCTCTCTTTTTATAGTAATAAATCCTGTTGTTTCGGATGGGGGAGGAGATACCCGTGTTAGCTGTTCGGTAACATCTACAGTGCTTTTGTAGTTTATCATACTCCCTGAAACCGGAAGTGCAGCCGGACTTAGTTGTTTGTCAGGCGTTAGCCTGGTGGAAACAAAATAGCCAAAGCCCAGAAAAGTACCAATACTTACAACGCTATTATAAAACTGTAAGGCTAAAAATAAACTGAGGCTAAAATCTATTTCTTCTACATATAAATCGGTAAAAGTCCAACTGTTGAAAGCTGTCAGGGGAATGTAAATGCTTAGTATATGCAGTTCTCTGCGGATGGTCCAGCTTCTGCGACAAAAATAAGCCGGGCGTAGCGAGGAATAAACAATATATACGGCGGCATAGGTACCAACATAAATCAGACTGTAGGCGTTTAAAAACAAACTCTTGTGAAAGGCGTGCCAGTTAGTAAGACCAAAAGGCTGAAATACATTCAGAAAAAAAGCAAAGATAATTATCAGTGCGATAAAATAGATTCTCCCTTGTCGGTATGATAAAAACAACGGGAATGGTCGGTTCAGGTAGTTTTTTATTCTTTCTTGCATAGTGGGTTAGCTCTATGTCTTCGTAAACTTTCAGACGGGTTTTACAATTGGTTAATTTTTGCTGCAAATATAAATATTCAGAACAATTTCCACCAAATTTTCAGTAAATTAATTTTGGACATCTGATTTTTTAATTTTCTGTTTTTCAGAGTCTTGAAAGTGTAATTAAATTAATTTTTGGACATCGATATTTTTTGTATACTATATTGTATAAAAATGTAATGGATTGGGGTATAAAAAACACGCAACCATCAAAAGTTGTGATGATTGCGTGTTATGCTTTGTTGAAATTGACTGTTACTGTCTGAACCACGATTGTATTAGATAAAAGGACGTATAAGATTTCATTCTTTTTTATCTGATGTATCAGCTGAATTCAAGTTCAGACAATTGCCCTCCGACAAGCCCACACTTTTGTGCAAGTAAGTAATGGTTATATATCCGCGAGGACAGGGTCAAAGAGTTAGTGCTTTAAATTTAAAATGTGTCAGTGTCTTCTTTTTCTTTCTCTGTCTGTTTACCCAACCATTTGTTACATGTATCTTCATAAGGAATCTGTAAATCAGTCAACCAATTGTCAATATACTTCGGATTATGACTATTTGGAGTCGGATTAACATTATCTATCCTAACCTGAATTGGTGTTCTTACACAATCGCCTGTAATTATTGCATGTTGTTGTGGAATGATTGGTAATTGATCTAACATATCAGAATTTGCACTTGAAACTAAGCCTTTGACATACTTTTGGTCTTCAGGGTTTTGTAAACGATGTATTATAAAGGAATTACATTGAGATAATACTGTTTTAGATAATTCCGAAGGACGTTGACTACATACAACTAATGAAATTCCATATTTACGTCCTTCTCTTGCAATACGTTCAAAAACAGTTTTGGCTACCGATTCTTTTTTTTCAGCAATATAGTTCTGAGCTTCCTCTAACACAATAACAATAGGAGACTTACCTCTTTGATCAGGTAGAAAGTTAGATACAAATTCAATAATTAAACGGCCTAATAATGCTGTAACTGTTTCTAAAACTTCAAAAGGTAATTGAGAAACATCTACAATCGTTATTTGATTAGTTTTTGTTTTGTCTTGACAAAAGGCCTTATCGTTGTAATTTTTCACAAAACTTTCATTTGTACTATCTTTAAAGTATCGATTAAAATCACCTAAAATAAAAGCTATAAAGTGTGCTAAGATATCCTTGTTTGTATCATTTGAGTCCTTCAACATAAGAGGAACTGCCATCCGCTTATCATTAAGAAAACTTCTCATTCGTAATCTTAATGTTGAAACAAATTCTGAAATTCTATTATTCCCAGTAGACTCTTGAGCAATTGCCGCATCAATAAATTTTGTACAAAGTTCTTGATAGTTAAACCACGTTGGCATATCAATATTTTGTTCGCTTACGATTTGTTCTTCTTGATTTTCTTCGTTCATTTGACTTAATACATGTCTCATCTTTTCGATGACAACATCAAGTTCACTTGCAGGTGGTATTCGATAATCGCTTCTGCTATTAACATAAATACAATCTAAAACTTCCGATATTTTAGTTCCGTCTGAAAGTTCAATCTGTCTACATTTAATATCAGCTATTGATTCACTAAAATTAATTATTTTCCAATACTCACTTCCAGAGTGTATAATATGATTAAGTATGTCTGTCAATCTTTGTATATCCATTGTACTATGCATGCTCTCCGAATTACACGAATACTCATTTTTTGCAAGTCCAATTGCCCTATTGAGTACAGGTGCCTGCGTAGCTTCACTTGGATTAAATAGACTTTTTACATCCTCCCAATTCATAAACCAATAGGGAACTTGAACTTTCTCGTCTCCACCGTAGTAGTAGGCATTTATTTGTTTTAACTCTTTTTGAATATCTTCATCTAATAAATCCAAATACCACTCTTCAGGCAAAAATGCATCTTTATACTCTCCATTAGTGTCAAAAATTACAAAGTGAGCATTTTCTAGTTTTTTCCCTTTGTAGTCATATTTGAACAGATTTCTAATAATAGAAGTAAACGTACATGATTTTCCAGAACCAGTGTTTCCTAATATAGCAGCATGCTTTACAAAAAATTGGTCAGGACAAATCTTTACTCTATAATTTGAAAATGCGGGGGATATACCTATCGGAAGATAAAAGTCTTTCTCAAAATTTATTTTAGAAGCATCTTGCTTATCATCAAAAATATGTCTCAGATCTTTCTCTGTAACATACCAAACGGGATTGTCTAATGTGGGAAAATTATAAACACCTTGAACAAATTTTTCAGAATTACCATCTTTAGCAATTGTACCAAGCATAGTTGCTGAAATATATCGTGCTGATGTAGGTAAAGTTATATTTGTTGAATTCTTATCAAACTCAATTTCTTCTTTCATTGTAACACGAGAAATCAAAGCAACGACTCTGTCAGAACCAACAGGAATAATTAAATATGAATTGATACGTGCAATTTCATAAATATCATTTACACCACTTGTATATGAACCTCGTAAATCTTCATCTATTTTAATGAATACTCTGAAATTGTCAACAGAAAGAACTCTACCAATTACTTTATTAGATATAGACATATTTTCAAGTTTTACGATTTAAAAAGGCAAATCATCATTTTCTGTTTTTTTTGGTTCTTCAATTACTTCAATCGATTTAATTGGAATTACAAGCTCTTCAGGTTCTTTAGATTCCTTTTCATATAATGTTTGCATTGTCTTTATTATCAGTTCATTTTCTTCTTCTTCATATAAATCAGGCATTACTTTATCTACAAAACCAATAAAAGTTGATTGATTAATGTCAGTTTCATCTAATATAATTATTCTTTTATCTTGTAAAGCTCTTAGTTCTTCAATTGGTGAATTTGCGTCTTTTGTCTGAGAGTAATTAGCAATAATTAATGTGAATGAAGGAATCGATAATGCTTGTTTAATTATATCATTAATATGTTCATCGTAAAATGAATAACCTACACAGAATAATACAGATTGTGGTTGATTTATTGCCTGAGATAATTGTCTAAATAACTCTGAGTATGGCAAATCTAAAGCAAATGATTTTTTACTGACACATGGATAAACCATTAATTCATTACCGTCATTAAACTTAAACTCTTTGTTCAATGGAATTTCTTTTATTCCGTAGGTGTTGCTAACAGTTGGCATGGTTGCCAGCCAAGATAACGATCCGTGTATCTTGTAATATTTAAGTACTTTTTCAGCTCGGTGAACTTTACCTGTTACGCTTTGACCTGGATAATATAAATCATAATCGTAAACCTCTGGTCTAAAGCAACGATTATGAACTCCCATAAATCCATTTATATAGTGAACACCTAAATTATCAAGGGCATAATCAAATGCCATATCATAATTCGTTGTAAATAAGTTTACTCGCTTAAGATTATTCGGTCTTTGAAGCAACTTTTTTATAAATGCTTCATGATAGTGGTATCTGTTCTTTTCTAATCTTTCATCATCTTGTACATTCAACTCCGTATTGGCAGTATTGCAATTTTCAAACAACCATTGTTGCATATTTTTTATAGAATCATCAATATCTTTAGTTGATTCTCCTTTTTTAGATTTAATATATCTGTCTGCTTGCAAACAGTTGAATAAATCTTCGAAAGATGGATTTTGATCTACACCAAAATAAGTTTCAATGTCTTTTTTGCATGTTTGTTTTAAACCTTCTGGAATAGTCCGAATAACTGGAGCTCCCAAATGCCAACTAGTACCTGCACCAGCTAAGATGCTTACATTTTCCAATCCGAGATACTTTTTTACTCGAATTCTATTTTCATTTGTTGAGTCAGTCATGTTTTTTCTAGTTTAAATTTATTTCGATATGTGAATGTTTGTTCTTTTTAGCCTTGCCAATAACAATTTACATCGGCACCTAGGTGATCCTATTTCTACTATCTAAGTACTTGCTTTTGCCTAACTCATTTTTTAGCACTCCAAAAGTACAAACTCTAATTAACTTATGCAACACTAATTATGTTTATTTTGAAATTTAGATTAAAAAAGCTTATTTATTACGGGTTTTAGTACGTGTAGAAGCTATCGGGATATATAGTTCTGTTGCGGTGGTGGATAGATGTGTGGTGCAGGCCTATAGCTGTTGCTACAATCTACAAGGATAAGATGTGCTAGTGCAAGGATGCTATAAAGTAGGGCATTTTCAGCGCTACAGAGTGTAATTTTAAAACGTGTTTGTACTTTTTCAAGTCTACATAGTACCTTGATGAAATGAAATAGTGGCTGGACGAAACGTCAAGGTGGCTGGACGAAACGTCAAGGTGGCTGGACAAAACGTCAAGGTGGCTGGACAAAACGTCAAGGTAGCTGGAAGAAACGTCAAGGTGGCTGGAAGAAACGTCAAGGTAGCTGGAAGAAACGTCAAGGTAGCTGGACGAAACGTCAAGGTGGCTGGAAGAAACGTCAAGGTGGCTGGACGAAACGTCAAGGTGGCTGGAAGAAACGTCAAGGTAGCTGGAAGAAACGTCAAGGTAGCTGGAAGAAACGTCAAGGTGGCTGGAAGAAACGTCAAGGTGGCTGGAAGAAACGTCAAGGTGGCTGGAAGAAACGTCAAGGTGGCTGGAAGAAACGTCAAGGTGGCTGGAAGAAACGTCAAGGTGGCTGGAAGAAATGAAAAACCACTATGTAGCGCTGTTGAAGAACTGTTAATGTGCTTATTAGTAGTGTTATACATTGGTGACGAGCTATGATAGGCTTTGAATGCGGGTTTATTCAGTAAATTATTTCAGAAATAAGAAAATCAATCAAAAAGAAAAAGCTTTTTAGCACTAAAACGAACAAGCATAGCGGGTCTGAACAAAAGGAATATAGGATTGTTAGGTGCTTGTATGTAATCAATATTATTTAATGATATGTTTTAAATGTGACCCCCAACCCCCAAATGGGGGCTTAAAGACGTAGTTTCTATCATTTATTTTTATGTCAAATCGTTTCTTTGACGCACTCTTAAGCCCCCATTTGGGGGTTGGGGGTCATGAAGAGGAATAAATTAAGAAATATATCAATAATAAATTCGATTTACTTATATAAAAACGTCCGGCGATAATGGTTGCATTACACCAGCTTTTGAAACGGGCATTTACCTAAGCCATTTCATTTTAAATAAATTCGTAGTGAAAATATTTTTCGCCTTATTAGGCTTAATCAGTCTGGGGCTGGGAATCATAGGAGCTTTTCTGCCCTTGCTCCCCACCGTTCCTTTTGTTCTGCTTTCTGCTTATCTATTTGCCAAAAGCTCCGACAGATTACATAACTGGTTAATAAACCATAGAGTATTCGGACAGATAATTCGGGATTTTCATGAAAAGAAAGGCATTTCTGTTTTGGGAAAAGTTTCTGCCATCGGCATGATGTGGATTTCCAATATTATAAGTATTTGCTTTATAGTCAATGATAAACTCTGGATGCAAATTCTGCTGACTCTTATTTCCATCGGGGTTACGATACAGATTTTACGGTATAAAACAAAGAAAAAAAGTGAGACAACGTAAAAAGCCGGAAATTCAGTAATAGTCGTACTATCCTTTCTTATTTTTTCTATTTGTTTATTATTTCGGGTTGTTATGTTCTACCCAAATCAATTCGGAGGTTTTGAACCCGTATTTTTCTGCTAAAGAGAGGTATTCCTGTTTAATGGTATCGGGGATAGTCGTTTCGCGTGCAAGTATCCACAGGTACTTGAGGTTTTTACCGGCAACAAGGGCGTAACGATATTCGCTGTCAATGGCTATTACATTGTAGCCCGAATAGAAAGGTCCGAAAAACGAAACGTTTAGCATTGCGGTGGTTTCGTCGCCAACAAATTTAGCTTTGCCTGTTGCCTCTTTCCATTTGTGGGTTGTATAGTCAAAGCCTTTGTTTAGCACTTTAATACTCTTCCCATCAGCATTGAGCGAATAATAGGCGGTGGTGTTATTCAGGTTGCGCTCAAAGCGAAAATCCATACGGGCTATTTCGTACCACTTGCCAAGATACCGTGCTTTATCGAATGACTTTACTGCCGTTACTCCTTTGGGAATGGTGGAACAA